>Ga0160449_1000326_pt1 | contig 32867 bp, 27 predicted proteins | sample HID1975I_E1MG_FD_108216 | JGI IMG/M metagenome (GOLD analysis project Ga0160449, IMG submission 108216) | Enriched soil microbial communities from UW Madison campus, WI, USA - HID1975I_E1 MG | ecosystem: Environmental > Terrestrial > Soil > Unclassified | place: USA: Madison, Wisconsin...
ACCAACCGGGGTGCATGGCGCAGTTCCAGGATCGCCACGACGATGATCGTCAAGGCGAGCCCTCCCGTGAGGAGTTGGAGACCGCTGTTGTCGACGAGCGCACGGGCGACGAGTGTGACGACCAGCACGCCGAGTGCCCATCGTGTGGCAATGACAAGAGCCAGTGGAGCGGCGGCTATGGCGAGCAGGAGAAATGTGTCGACTCCCGCGTACAACCCTATCGCGACGACAGCGAGGACAGCCGTCGACAGGGCTACTGGCACGACCAGCTCTGCGTCGCGCGACGACGCAGTGCGATGGCGCTCCCTCCGGGTCATGGGGTCAGGCTACAAGTGACGTCTTCGGTGACCCGGCTGCTAGGTTCCGGCCATGCCCGCTCGCGGTGGCCCCGTTCGCCGTCAGTTTCTCGGCATCCTTGTGTCTCGCGGTCTGGGGAGCGCGCTCCAGGCCCTGGCGCTGATCGTGCTCGCGCGCTCGGTTGCTCCCACCGAGTTCGGAGCGGTGAACGTCGTCATCGCCGTGGTGGGCTTCGCTCTTGTCGGCACGGGCCTCGGCATGTCGGTCTATGTGCCATGGGCGAGGGCGAGCGGCCGCGACGACGAGGTGGTTGCTGCTCTTCGGGTCAACACCGGCTCCAACTACCTCAGCGCGGTGGTCGGAGTGACCGTGGTCTCGGTATGGGCACACCTGGGTGGTCTGCCATGGGGCGTAGCGCTGATCGCACTCTCCTTGGCACTGGAACGGAACGCGGACACCTGGCTGGGAGTCCCGATCGCCGACGGGCGGTCCGCCGTGGCCGTCGTGTCAGTCCTTCTACGGCGGGTCGTGTGCCTCGTCGTGATGCTTCCCTCCATCGCACTCGGCCTCGACCCCGTTCTCGCGTACACGGCGGGTCTTGTTGCAGGATCGCTCGCGGGGCAGCTGCATGTACGACTGGCTGTGTCTGATCTTCGCGGCACGCTTCACGCAGTCCCAGCGTCTGTCGTCATCCGAGCTGCTTGGCCGTTCCTCGTCTCCAACGCGACCGGCCAGGCGCGCACCCTGGACGTCGGCATCGTGGGTCTTGTCCTCGGTTCGGGCGGTGCGGGTGTCTACGCCGCGGCGACAAAGCTGGTGCAGCCGCTCCTCCTCGTGCCCCAGTCGCTCGCGGCGGTGCTGGTTCCGCACTCCACCAAGGTGGACGGGCGCTCGGCCCGCAAGCTCGGTGTCCGGCTCGGTGCAGGCTTCGCTGCCTGTCTGTTGCTTGCGTTGCCTCTTGGTCTTGGTGGCGAACAGATCGTGGTGCTGCTCATGGGTGAGCAGTACGCCGGCGCGGGCGCTGTCTTCAGCTGGGCACTTGTCGCGATTCCTTTCATCGCGTGGGCTTCCTCCCTCGGCGCGATACTCCAAGGGCAGTCTCAGGAGAGGCTCGTTGCCGGAGTCGGTGCCGTCTTCGCGCTCATCATGGTGGGCGCGATCGCCCTCGGCGCCATGCTTGCCGGCCCGGCAGGCGGCGCTGCTGGCCTCGCAGCGAGCTATCTGCTCAGAAGCGTGGTGCTCGCGTTGGCGCTCCTGTCACCCGGACGGGTCCCCCCTGAGCGGGACGGCGACTGAGCCGCCTGGGTGAATTCACCGCTTCTCAGTAGGAATGTCCGTTTTGAGGGGATATCCTGACGACTCGCGGCATCATGACCCACCCCGCCGTGATGCCCGCCGATGGCCGAACCCAGGATGGGGGCGCTGTGACTCGACGCTTTGCGATCTACCTCACGCTCGGTATCGCCCTCGTGGCTGGTGTCGTCGCCGTGGTGGCAGTGCAGCGCCCGGGAGCCGAGGCGCCGGAGGCCGCAGCATCGACCACCACGCCCCAGCTCGTCGCGACGTCACCTGCACCGGCGGCGTCCTCGGAACCAGCGGCGCCCCCCGAGGCCGAAGAGCCGGCACCTCTGCTCATCGTCTCTGAGCACATCGACCCGCTCGACAGCACCGACTTTGACGTTCTCGACCCAGTGTCGCTCGACGATGAGGCGGACTTCGGTACCGGGGTGACTGCAGTCCTCCTCGATGTGGCGAAGGTGGAGGCCGAGGCGCGCGGTCCGGGCGAGGTCGTGGGTCCGGGGCTCGCTGTCACGGTGATGATCACGAACGACAGCGGCGCAGAGATCAGCCTCGACGAGGTTGTCGTCGATCTCTACGCGGCCGACGGGTCGCCCTCGACCATCAGCTTCGGTGACGAACGCACCTCGGAGTTCTCCGGAGCGCTCGCGGCGGGCACGTCTGCCGAGGCCACCTACGTGGCGCGAGTCGCGAACTCATCCGGCGAGATCACCGTGACGGTCTCGTACGAGCCCGGCAACCCAGCAGTGTCCTTCGTCGGAAAGGCATGAAGATCGTGCGCCTACACATGCTCCCCGTTGGTCTCGCAATCACCGCTCTGGTATCGGCAGGCCTCGTCGTCGCGGGACCCGTGGCTCCCGCCCAAGCCGACTCGGCACCTGTGGAGCCCGGCATCGACGCGACCGTGACGGCCGACGCCCTGCCCACCGTGCAGGTCAATGGCGTCATCTGGGCCCAGGTCATCGTTGGCAACACGGTCTACGTCGGTGGCGAGTTCACCAGCGCGCGTCCGGCCGGCGCGGCGCCGGGTACCCAGGAGACTCCCCGCTCCAACCTCCTCGCCTACAACCTCACGACAGGTGCGCTCATCACGTCATGGGCAGCGAGCACCAACAACGTCGTTCATGCGCTCGGGGCTTCACCTGACGGGTCAAGGATCTATGTCGGTGGATCGTTCAACCGCGCCTCCGGCGTTGCCCGGAACCGGTTCGCCGCCCTAGACCCAGTGACCGGGGCCGCGCTCAACTCCTTCACGGCCGGTACCAACGGCGAGGTTCGCGCGATCGCCGTTGCCCCGAACGCTGTCTACATCGCGGGCACCTTCAACACTGTCGGCGGGGAGAACCGGCCGCGAGTCGCGTCGTTCACGAATGACGGGGCCCTTCGCGGCGGGTGGCGTGCCAGTGTGCAGTCGCGTCAGGTGAAGGCCATCGCCGTGAGCCCCGACGGCTCACGGGTCTTCATCGGTGGGCAGTTCGAGCAAGTCAATGGCGTGCGGAGACTCGGAACCGCGGCTCTCGCTGGATCCAACGCCGCTCTGCTGCCGTGGGACATCTCCGACGACATGTACACGCACGGCTCAGATGCGGGGACCACGAGTCTGTCGACCGACGGCGTGAACGTGTACGGAACCGCTTTCGCCTACTTCGGATCGGGACTGGGCGTCGGCAACAACGAGGGTGTGTACGCAGTTGACCAGGTCTCCGGTGAGATCACCTGGATGGGCGACTGCCACGGCGACACCTACTCAGTCTTCGCGAACGTGGGCCAGGATCACGTCTATGTCGCTGGGCACCCCCACATGTGCAACAACATCGGCGGGTTCCCCGAGATCAGTCCACGAGAGCATCGCTTTGCCACGGCGTACAGCAAGCGCGTCGCAAGCTTGGTCACCCCCAACACGCAGATCGCCGACTTCTACATGAACAACGAAGGCTTCGGGGCACCGGAGCTGCTGAACTTCTACCCCGTGTTCACCGAGGGCACCTTCACGGGGCAGACCCAGGCGACCTGGCACGTGACGGGGAACGCCGACTACGTGGTGTTCGGTGGCGAGTTCCGCACCGTCAACGGTGTCGGACAGCAGGGTCTTGTCCGGTTCGCGAAGTCTCACATCGCACCGGGTAACGTCGGCCCGGCGCGATCCGGGAGCCAGACCACGCCGACGGCGCAGTCGCACGCTCGGGGCACGATGCAGGTCTCTTGGCCGACCAATCACGACCTGGACAACAAGTGGCTCACCTACCGCGTGCTGCGCAACGGCACCCCTGTGTACGAGGTGACAGCTGCTTCCAAGTACTGGAACCGCCCCCGACTGTCCTTCACCGACACGGGACTCAACAACAGCACGAGCTACAACTACCGCATCCAGGTGGAGGACTCGTCCGGCAACACCGTGCTCTCCCCGCAGATCAGCGCAACGACGCTCGGCGGGACCTCAGCACTGTTGGGCGACTATGCGACGACCATCCTCGACGACAACCCGAACAACTACTGGCGCTTGGGCGAGACGAGTGGCAACTTCCAGGACTGGACGTCCTGGTCCGACGCCACCGCGGGCTCTCAGGTGACACGCAACGTCGTCGGGGCAATCGCCGGTGACGCCAACCGCGCGGTGCGGTTCTCCGGCGCGAGCAACAACTCGCGCATCCACAGCAACCAGGCGGAGTACGGCCAGGACAATCTCTCGATCGAAGCCTGGTTCCGGACCTCTTCGACCACGGGGGGGAAGATCGTCGGGTTCGGCTCGACTCGAGGCACCGGGAACAGTGGCAACTACGACCGACACCTCTACATGCGTCCGGACGGCACGCTCACCTTCGGAGTGCATCCAGGCGGGATTCGGACGATCACCTCGCCGGCGAGCTACAACGACAACACGTGGCATCACGTCGTCGCGACGCTCGGCACTCGCGGGATGGAGCTGTACGTCGACGGCACCCTCGTGGCGAGCAATGCGGATGTGGTCACCGGCCAGGCGTCGTTCACCGGCTACTGGCGCATCGGCGGGGACAATCTCGCCTCGTGGCCTGGAGCGGGCAGCGCCAACTTCACCGGTGAGATCGACGAGGTGGCGACGTACGGCAGGCAGCTCTCGCACGCCGATGTCGTACGTCACTTCGCCGTGGGCACGGGTGGGGAGGTCCCGAACCTTGAGCCGGTGGCGCAGTTCACCGCCACTCCCGGCGTGCTGACGGTAGACGTCGACGGCACAGCGTCGAGCGATCCGGACGGGACGATCGCCTCCTACGCCTGGGCGTGGGGAGATGGGACGACGGGCTCTGGAGCGACAGCGTCGAAGACATACTCCCAAGCGGGCACCTACACGGTCACGCTGACGGTTACCGACAACGATGGTGCGTCGAGTTCCACGTCACAGAGCATCGTGGTGTCAGCGCCCAATGTGCCGCCCACAGCGTCATTCACCACCGCGGTCAGTGGGCTCGAGGTTGTTGTGGATGCCGGGGCGTCCAGCGACGCCGATGGTGTGATCACGTCCTACGCCTGGAGCTGGGGAGACGGTGCGACCAGCGACGGGGTCTCGAGTGCGCACAGCTACGGGGCGGACGGCAGCTACACCATCAGCCTGACGGTGACCGACGACGCGGGAGAGTCGACGACGACGACCCGCTCGGTGACAGTCGCCGCACCGACGCCAGGCGGTGAGCTGGCGCGCGATGCGTTCGGTCGAACCGTGGGGTCGGGCTGGGGGAGTGCCGACCTGGGTGGTACGTGGTCGGTGACGGCAGGTGCCGGTTCGGTCGCCGGCGGCACCGGGGTGCTGACGCTGTCCAGTGCTGGCGCACTGGCAGGGGCACGCCTCCCCGACGTCATCGGCACTGATCTGGTGACCGCCGGGCAGGTGACCTTCGACAAGCGCCCGTCAGGTTCAGGGGGTGCGACGCTCTTGCGCGGTCGGATCACGCCTGGGGGGGAGTACCGGTTCAAGCTCGAGCTGAAGTCTGACGGGCGGCTGTCCGGCTGGGTGGTCCGCACGACCGCCGCAGGCGCCGAGACGAGGATCTCGGACGTGCTGCAGGTCGCTGGTTCCTACAACGCGGGCACGGTCGTCAACCAGAAGATCGAGGTGACGGGGACTTCGCCGACGACAGTGCGGGTCAAGGTGTGGGTGGGACCCTCGGAACCCGCTGGATGGCAGTGGCAGATCACCGACTCGACGGCGGCGTTGCAGGTGGCTGGGCACACCGGTCTCGCGTCGCTGCTCACCTCGAGCGCGACCAACGCCCCGGTCGTCTCGCGTTGGGACAACTATCTGGTGACGCATGCTGGAGAGCCTGTGACACCCGAACCGGAGCCGGAGCCGGAGCCGGAGCCCGAACCGGAGCCCGAGCCCGAGCCGGAGCCGGAGCCGGAGCCCAACCAGCCACCTGTGGCCTCGTTCACGGCTGCAGCAGACGGTCTTGATGTCACCGTGGACGCTGGAGCGTCGAGCGACCCGGACGGGACGATCACGTCGTACGCCTGGACGTGGGGCGACGGGTCGAGCGGAAGCGGAGTGACTGCGTCGCGGTCCTACGCCGGAGCCGGGACCTACACCGTGACCTTGACCGTGACCGACGACGGTGGTGCCACGAGCTCGAGCTCGCAGGTGGTCACCGTTGAGATGCCACAGGGCCCAGACCCCGACCCGGACCCGGACCCCGACCCGGACCCGGATCCGAACCCGGGTGGCGGGCTTGCCAGTGATGGGTTCAGCCGAACCGTCGGGGCCGGCTGGGGCGTCGCCGAGCTGGGTGGTCTGTGGTCGGTCACCGCTGGAGCGGGTTCGGTCTCCAACGGCGTCGGCGTTCTGATGCTTGCCAACGCCGGTTCGGTGGCAGGGGCCCGGCTGCCGGGTGTCGAAGGCACCTCGTTGGTGACCTCGGCGTCGACGTCGTGGAACAAGCGGCCAGCGGGGGCGGGCGGTGCGACGCTCCTTCGTGGCCGCATCACTCCGGGTGGCGAGTACCGATTCAAGCTGGAGTTCAAGGCGGATGGCCGATTGAGCGGGTGGGTGGTGCGCTCGAACGCCGCGGGCACGGACACCCGGATCTCTGACGTGCTGCAGGTGGCCGGCTCGTACAACGTCGGTACGGTGGTGCACCAGAAGATCGAGGTGTCGGGTACCGCCCCGACGACAGTGCGGGTCAAGGTGTGGACTGGCCCGACCGAGCCGAGTGACTGGCAGTGGGAGGTGACGGACGCCACGGCTGCGCTGCAGGTTCCCGGGCACACCGGTCTTGCCTCGTTGCTGACCTCGAGTGCGTCGAACGCCCCCGCCATCGCTAGCTGGGACAACTATCTCGTGACCCCGGTGGGAAGTGGTGCCCCCGGCGAGTAACCGTCCGGCCAGCGACCTTCCCGAGGGAGCTGCCGGCGGGACTCCGAAGAGCACCACTGATCTGATCGGGGATGACAGGGGCCGTTGCCAGGTGGACATGGGCAGCCGTGCCGACAGCGCCGCACCTGCCCAGTTCGCACGGCGCGTGGTCGACAGCGACTTCGCTGTTGGCGCGATCCAGGACGGGCACGGAGTGGGCAGGACCGCGCTGGTGCTCTGGGCGGCGCAATGACGTGTAGGGACATGCAGGGAGGTGCGCACCGGTGCGGATAGCGCTTGTGGGTACCCGAGGGGTGCCGGCGAGGTACGGCGGTTTCGAGACCGCCGTCGAGGAGATCGGCAAGCGGCTCGCCGCAGGTGGCCACGAGGTCACGGTCTACTGCCGACGACCTCGCGGCTCCCGCGACGCCTCGCTCCCTGCCGAGTACCTCGGGATGCGCCTCGTCGTCCTGCCCGCCGTGCGGGCGCGAGCTGCCGAGACACTGACCCACACCGGGCTCTCGGTAGCCCACCTGTGTCGTCACGGCACCGATGCAGCCTTCGTCTTCAACGCCGCGAACGCACCGCTCCTGCCGTTGCTGCGCGCCGCCAGGATCCCCGTCGCGACGCACGTGGACGGCCTGGAGTGGAAGCGCGCCAAGTGGTCCGGTGCCGGACGGCGCTACTACCGACTCGCCGAGTCGCTCGCGGTGCGTTGGTCCGACGCTCTCATCGCGGACGCCCAGGGAATCGCCGACTACTACCGTCGAGCCTTCCGTGCGCCCACGGTGCAGATCGCCTACGGCGCCCCGGTGCTCGACCCGGGAGCGGCGAGACTCGGCGAGCTGGGTCTGACCCCTGGCGGCTACCACCTCGTGGTGGCTCGCTTCGAGCCTGAGAACAACGTGCTGACGATCGTCGAGGGCTATCGGCGCAGCGGGGCCGAGCTCCCGCTCGTCGTGGTCGGCTCCGCGCCCTACGCCCATGAGTACACCGCGTCCGTGCACGCCGCAGCCGACGGCCGGGTGCGGTTCCTCGGCGGCGTCTGGGACCAGGATCTGCTCGACCAGCTCTACGCAGGGGCCGTGACCTACCTGCACGGCCACTCGGTGGGTGGCACCAACCCCTCGCTCTTGCGGGCCATCGGTGTCGGGGCGCCGGTGATTGCGTTCGACGTGGACTTCAACCGCGAGGTCGTGCGCACGGCGGGTCGATACTTCGCGAACGCGGCCCAGGTCGCGACGCTCGTCGACGAGGCCGAGGCTGACGTGGACGCGACGGCGGCCCGTGGCAAGGCAGGGCTCGGCGAGGCGGCACGTTACGACTGGGACGAGGTTGCCGACCAGTACGAGTCCCTCGCCCGGCGGCTCGGTCAGCTCCGGAGTTCGGGACGACGCCCCTCGGGCCGCCGCTCGCGGCGGGGGGACGAGTGAAGCGCATCCTCGCGGTCCACCCCTCCGACGAGCTGTACGGCGCCGACCGGGTGCTCCTCGAGGCCGTTGGCGTCCTGGGGCGCCGCGGGCACGTGGCGGTGTGGCTGGCCGACGACGTCGACTATCCCGACCGTCTGTTGAGCCGTCGACTCTCCGACAAGGGGACTCGCGCGACGCGCCTACCGCTTCCGGTCCTGCGTCGCGCCAACCTGCGTCCTCGGGCGATACCTGCGCTCCTTCGCAGGATGTGGCGAACCTGGCGGGCGCTCGGACGCCAGGACACCAGCCTGGTGTATCTGAGCACCTCGGCGATGCTGCCTGTCGCCCCGCTCGCGAAGCTCCGCGGCGCCCGGGTCGTCCTGCACCTGCACGAGACATGGTCGTCGCTCGACCGCGCGCTGCTCGCACCACTGCTCTGGTGGTGCGACGAGGTGATCGCCGTCAGTGTCGCGGCGGCGCGCTCGGTCCCATTGCGCAGCAAGGTCTCTGTCGTGCACAACGGGCTCGACCTCGCGCCCCGACTCGACGCTTCGCAGCGCAAGGAGGTCCGCCGCCGGGTCGGCGCCGGGGAGGGCGAGCTCGTCGTCGTCGTCGCGAGCAGGTGGAACGCTTGGAAGGGGCACGAGACGCTGCTCGCAGCATGGGAGGGTCTGCAGCGGCGCGACGCTCACCTCGTGGTCCTCGGCGGCCCGCCCGTCTCGGGACGGAGCGTCGACGTCCATGCGCTTGCCGCCACCGGGGCCAACACCGCTTCCGTGCACGTCGTCGGTCACCAGTCCGAACCGCACGACTGGTTCGAGGCCGCCGACCTCTTGGTCATGCCCTCGACGGGCCCCGAGCCGTTCGGGCTCGTGGCGATCGAGGCAGGAGCCCTCTCCGTGCCCGTCTATGCCTCGCGCACCGGTGGGCTGCCCGAGATCGTCGTCGACCATCAGACGGGCCGTCTCCTCCCGGCGGGGGACGTCGCCGCATGGCGTGCCGCACTCGAGGCCGCCGATGTCGTCGAGCTCGCCACGCAGGGCAAGGCAGCCCGCCTACGCTATGAGGAAAGCTTCTCCTTGGCCGCGTTCGCTCGCAGCCTCGCTCGTGCACTCACCCCTCGGCAGGCCTCGTCATGACTGGACAGGAAGCAACTCCCCGGCTCGACTACCGCGCCGCGGAGGTCGAGCTGCGCTCGCGGCAGAAGACGTCCAAGGGCGCACCGGCATACTCGCGCTTCGTCAACAGGCCGGCGGGCCGGCGTCTCGCGGCTCTCGCCTACGTCGCGGGGCTCACCCCGAACCAGGTCACGGTGCTGAGTGCACTGTTCACCTACACGGCTCTCGGGCTCATCGCCCTCGGCCCGTCGCGCTTGGCTTCCAGTGTGGCGATCAGTGTTCTCCTCCTGGTGGGGTACGCGCTCGACGCAGCCGATGGCCAGCTCGCCCGGCTTCGGGGTGGGGGGAGTCCGGCGGGCGAGTGGCTCGATCATGTGGTGGATGCGATCAAGATCGCGCTGCTTCATCTCGCGGTCTTCCTCCACTGGTATCGCCACTACGACCTCGACGAGCGGCTCCTGCTGATCCCGTTGGGATACCTGGTGGTGCAGAGCGTGTTCTTCTTCGCCACGATGCTCACCGACGCGCTGCGTCGCTCACATCGGGGAATCAGCCGCAACTTCATGGCGGGTGAGGGTAAGTCTTCGGTGCTCTACTCGTTGCTGGTGCTGCCCACCGACTACGGCTTGCTGTGCCTCGCCTTCTCGCTGTTGTGGTGGCAGACCGGGTTCGTCGTGCTCTACGGCGCCTTCGCCGCCGCCGCCGCGGGCTTCCTGCTCCTCGCGCTGCCGAAGTGGTACCTGGAGCTGCGCAAGCTCGGTAGCTGAGCCACGCGCCGCGCTCGACGTCCTCGAGTCGCCCGTGCGCGAGGACGCCGCCGTCTGACGGGCGTACCCTAGACACCCCCGGTGCCGCAAGGTATCGGGCCTGTCGTCGTGCCCGGAGGGCAAGAACCATGAGTCTGACCGGCCTGCTCCCACTGCTGCGCCGCGAGCCCGCCGTCGAGCGCGCCATCGAGTCCGTGCGCGTGCGCGGCGAGCTCGATCTCGTCGCGCCCGCGGGCTCGCGCCCCGGCCTGTTCGCCCTCCTGACGGGGCAGGGGGGCGGGGCCGACGGCGGCACACCGGCCGGAGGTCGTCCCCTCGTGGTCGTCACGGCCACGGGCCGGGAGGCCGACGATCTCGCCGCGGGCCTGCGCGGCTTCCTCCCGGCGGACGACGTCGCCGTCCTGCCCGCGTGGGAGACGCTGCCCCACGAGCGCCTCTCGCCCCGCGCGGACACCGTCGCCCGGCGCCTCGCCGTGCTCCGCCGCCTCGCGCACCCCGGCGCCCCGGGCGCCACGGGACCGATCCGCGTGCTCGTCGTCCCGGTGCGCGCACTCCTGCAGCCCGTCGTCGCTGGGCTCGGCGACCTCGAGCCCGTCGCGCTCGCGCAGGGGGACACCGCCGACCTGACGGACGTCGCCGAACGTCTCGTCGCCGCCGCCTACACGCGCACCGACATGGTGGGTCGGCGCGGGGAGTTCGCCGTGCGCGGCGGAATCCTCGACGTCTTCGCCCCCACCGACGAGCACCCCGTGCGCGTCGAGTTCTGGGGCGACGAGGTCACCGAGCTGCGCTGGTTCTCGGTGGCGGACCAGCGCACGCTCGAGGTGGCGGACCGCCCGCTGTGGGCCCCTCCGTGCCGCGAGGTGCTGCTCACCGACGACGTGCGGGCACGCGCCCGTGCCCTCGCGCCCCAGCTCCCGGGCGCGGCCGACATGCTCGAGAAGCTCGCCGAGGGCATTGCCGTCGAGGGCATGGAGTCCCTCGCCCCGGTGCTCGTGGAGCGCATGCAGCCCGTGCTCGACCTCGTGGACCCGGACGCGCTCCTCGTCGTCGCCGACCCGGAGCGGGTGCGTTCGCGCGCCCACGACCTCGTCGCCACCACGGAGGAGTTCCTCGGCGCCGCGTGGCACTCCGCCGCCGCAGGGGCTGCCGTGCCGATCGACCTGCGCGCCGCGTCCTTCGCCTCGCTCGCCGAGACGCGCGAGCTCGCCACGCGACGCGGGCTCGGGTGGTGGACCGCCGGTCCGTTCGCCGCGGCCCCGACGGCCGCGGAGGTCCCCGGGGCCGACGACGGCGACCCCGCCGCAGCCCGCCGCGCCGCCGATGCCGCCGCCGCCCTGGTCGACGGCGACACCGAGGTGCTGCGCATCGGCGCGCGGGACGTCGACGCCTACCGGGGCGACATCGCCCGCGCCGTGGTCGACCTCCAGGAGCTGCAGCGCGCCGGGTGGCGGCTCGTCCTGACGACGGAGGGCCACGGCCCCGCGCGGCGCATGGTCGAGCAGCTCACGGGCGCCCAGGTCCCCGCGCACCTCGTCGAGTCGCTCACCGAGCCGCCCGAGCCGGGGACCGTCGTCGTCGTCCCGTCGCTCGTCGGGGCCGGCTTCGTCGCCGAGGACCTGCGCCTCGCGGTGCTCACCGAGTCCGACCTCACGGGTCGCGCCGTCGCGGGGACGCGCGACATGCGGACGCTCCCGTCGCGGCGCCGGCCGGGCGCGGTCGACCCGCTCGCGCTGCGACCGGGCGACTACGTGGTGCACGAGCGTCACGGCGTCGGGCGGTTCGTCGAGCTGACCCAGCGCACCGTCAAGGGGGCGGGCGGGGCCCAGGCGGTGCGCGAGTACCTCGTGCTCGAGTACTCGTCCTCCAAGCGCGGCCAGCCCGCCGACCGGCTCTTCGTCCCCACCGACCAGCTCGACCAGATCAGCAAGTACGTGGGCGGGGAGACGCCGTCGCTCAGCAAGCTCGGCGGCTCGGACTGGGCCAAGGCCAAGGGGCGCGCGCGCAAGGCCGTGCGCGAGATCGCGAGCGAGCTGATCCGCCTCTACTCGGCGCGCATGGCCACGCAGGGCCACGCGTTCTCCCCGGACACCCCGTGGCAGCGTGAGCTCGAGGACGCGTTCGCCTTCGCGGAGACGCCCGACCAGCTCGCGACGATCGACGACGTCAAGGCGGACATGGAGCGCGTGGTCCCCATGGACCGGCTCGTGTGCGGCGACGTCGGCTACGGCAAGACGGAGATCGCCGTGCGTGCGGCGTTCAAGGCCGTGCAGGACGGCAAGCAGGTGGCCGTCCTCGTCCCGACGACGCTCCTGGTCAGCCAGCACTTCGAGACCTTCACGGAGCGTTACGCGCCGTTCCCCGTGACCGTCAAGGCGCTCTCGCGCTTCCAGTCCGACGCCGAGGCGAAGGCCGTGCTCGCGGGACTCGCCGACGGCTCGGTGGACGTCGTCATCGGCACGCACCGCCTCATCACGGGCGAGGTGCGCTTCAAGGACCTCGGGCTCGTGGTGATCGACGAGGAGCAGCGCTTCGGCGTCGAGCACAAGGAGACGCTCAAGGCCCTGCGCACCACGGTCGACGTGCTCGCGATGAGCGCGACGCCCATCCCGCGCACGCTCGAGATGGCCGTCACGGGCATCCGCGAGATGTCGACGCTCGCCACGCCCCCCGAGGAGCGCCACCCCGTGCTGACGTGCGTGGGCCCGCAGGACGATCGACAGGTCTCGGCCGCGATCCGCCGCGAGCTGCTGCGCGAAGGTCAGGTGTTCTACGTCCACAACCGGGTCGCCTCGATCGAGAAGGCCGCGCGCCACCTCGGCGAGCTCGTCCCGGAGGCCCGCATCGCCGTGGCCCACGGCAAGATGGGCGAGCACCAGCTCGAGCGGGTCATGCAGGACTTCTGGGAGCGGCGCGTCGACGTGCTCGTCTCGACCACGATCATCGAGACGGGCCTCGACGTCTCGAACGCCAACACGCTCATCCTCGAGCGCGCGGACGTGCTCGGCCTGTCCCAGCTCCACCAGCTGCGCGGGCGCGTGGGCCGCGGGCGCGACCGGGCCTACGCCTACTTCCTCTACCCGCCCGACGCGCCCCTCACCGAGACGGCGCACGACCGGCTCGCGACGATCGCGGCCAACAACGAGCTCGGCGCGGGCATGGCCGTGGCGCTCAAGGACCTCGAGATCCGTGGCGCCGGCAACCTGCTGGGCGGGGAGCAGTCCGGGCACATCGAGGGCGTCGGCTTCGACCTGTACCTGCGCATGGTGGGCGAGGCCGTCGCGGCCTTCCGTGGTGACGCCCCGGCCCAGGTGGCCGAGGTGACGATCGAGCTGCCGCTCGACGCCCACCTGCCGCACGAGTACATCGAGCACGAGCGGCTGCGCCTCGAGGCGTACCGCAAGATCGCGGGGGCGGAGACGCCGACGGCGCTCGGCGAGGTGCGCGCCGAGCTCACGGACCGCTACGGCCCCGTGCCCGAGGCCGTCGAGGGACTCTTCGAGGTCGCCGCGCTGCGCAACCGGGCGCGCGAGGCGGGCCTCGCGGACGTCACCCAGCAGGGCAAGTACGTGCGCCTCGCACCCGTCGAGCCCGCCGAGTCGGCACAGCTGCGGGTCAAGCGCCTCTACCCGGGCACGGTGCTCAAGCCCGCGACGCGCACGGTGCTCGTGCCGATCCCCTCGGGCAAGACGCTCGGCAGCCCGCAGATCGTGGGCGCCGAGCTGCTCGTGTGGGTGCGCCAGGTGATCGACGCGCTCGTGCCAGCGCCCGCGCCCGAGCCGGCAACCGACGTGGCCGTCCAGGTCAACTAACATGATCCGCGGGTGCCGCCGGGTGCCCGGACCGAGGAGGTTTCCAGGTGCGCACCATCGCCACCATCGCCGCCACCGCGCTCGCCGCAGCCCTCGCCCTGAGCGGCTGCTCGGGCCAGGCCGGGGCGGCCGCCGTCGTCGACGGCGAGCCCATCGCGACGACGACGGTCGACCGCACCACGCGTGAGCTCAACCAGCTCTTCCAGGTGGACTCGCGCGGCGTGCTGTCGATGCTCATCATCTCGCCGGTCTACCTCGCGGAGGCGAGTGCCAACGGTGTCGCGAAGTCACGCGACGAGGCGCTCGGCTACCTCACCGAGGTCGTGGCGATGGACCCGGAGTCCACGGTCGACGTCGCGTCCTTCTCGGACGCCACCCTCGGCCTCGTCGCGTTCGACATGGCCGTGCGCGAGCTCTCCCAGCTCCCCGACGCACCGGAGATCAGCGTGCGGGTGAACGAGCAGATCGCCGCGCTCGACATCGACGTCAACCCGCGCTTCGGGGAGTTCGTCCCCGGGGCGTCCTCGATCACGCCCACGACTCCCGAGTGGATCGTCTCGGCGCCCACCTCGTGACGGACGCGGCGACCGGCGCCGTGCCCCGTCCCTCGCTGGACGGCGTGGCCGAGCTCGTCACCGTCATGGACCGGCTGCGCTCCCCGGGCGGCTGCCCGTGGGACGGTGAGCAGACGCATGCCTCGCTCCTGCCCTACGTGGTCGAGGAGGCGCACGAGCTCGTCGAGGCCGTCGAGACGGGCACGCGCGAGGACCTGCTCGAGGAGCTGGGCGACGTGCTGCTCCAGGTGGTGTTCCACGCCCGCATCGCGCAGGAGGACCCGGACGCGTCCTTCGACCTCGACGACGTCGCGCGCCGCACCGCCGCGAAGCTCGTCTCACGTCACCCGCACGTGTTCGGTGACGTCCACGCGCCCGACGCCGAGGCGGTCAAGGCGAGCTGGGACCGGCTCAAGAAGGCCGAGAAGGGCCGCGAGTCCGCGCTCGACGGCGTGCCCCCGGGCCTCGGCGCGCTCGCCCGCGCGGCCAAGCTCGCGAGCCGGGCCACCCGCGCCGGCATCGAGGTGCGGGGGGCCGACGGCGGTCTCCCGGGACACGAGTCCGCCGACGACGGCGCACGCCCGGCCGCCGTGCCGGACGGCGGTGACCTCGGCGCTCGGCTCCTGGACCTCGTGCTCGAGGCGGCGGCCGCGGGCCAGGACGCCGAGGCGGAGCTGCGCCGGGCGACCCGCGAGTGGGAAGCAGCCCTGCGGCGAGCGGAGGCGCTCGCCGGCACGGCGCGCCAAGCAGATACGAGCGGCCCAGGCGACACACCAAAGTCCTGAATCGGCGCTCGGGTGCTCGTTAGCCTCCTGGTGGAGGGATACTCGAACCGGAGGGCCTGATGGTTGTGACTTGCACTGTGCGGGTGGCGGCACGATGAGGATCGGCATCCCGCGCGAGCTCCGCGAGGGCGAACGGCTCGTCGCCGCGACGCCCACGACCGTGACGCAGCTGCACAAGCTCGGCTACGAGGTGGTCGTCGAGGCCGGCGCCGGAGCCGCCGCGAGCTACCCCGACGAGGCCTACGCCGACGCCGGAGCCACCGTCGTGGACGCGCAGACGGCCTGGACGAGCGACGTCGTCGCGACCGTCAACACGCCGCCCGCCGAGCGTCTCGCCACGCTGCCCGAGGGCAGCACCCTCATCGGGATGCTCGCCCCGGCCTCCGCACCCGAGCTCGTGGCGAGCCTCGCCGCGCAGGACGTCACCGCGCTCGCCCTCGACGCCGTGCCGCGCATCTCGCGCGCCCAGTCGATCGACGTGCTCTCGACGCTCTCCAACGTCGCCGGGTACCGAGCCGTGATCGAGGCCGCCGAGGAGTACGGCGGCATGTTCACCGGCCAGGTCACGGCGGCCGGCAAGACGGCGCCCGCGAACGTGTTCGTCATCGGCGCCGGGGTCGCAGGCCTCGCGGCGATCGGTGCGGCGGGCAGCCTCGGTGCCCAGGTGCGCGCCTTCGACGTGCGCCCCGAGGTGGGTGAGCAGATCGAGTCGATGGGCGCCCAGTTCGTGCGGCTCGAGGCCGCCCAGCAGGAAGTCAGCACGGACGGTTACGCGGCCGAGCTGTCGAGCGAGCAGGAGCGACTCACGGCCGAGCTCTACGCCCACGAGACCGCGCGGGCCGACGTCGTCATCACGACCGCCCTCGTGCGCGGGGTGGCGCCGACGACGATCACCGCGGCGATGGTCGCTGCCATGCGGCCCGGGAGCGTCATCGTCGACCTCGCGGCGTCCGGCGGCGGCAACTGCGAGCTGACGGTCCCGGGGGAGCGGGTCGTGTCGGAGAACGGCGTCGTCATCCTCGGCTGGACGGATCTCACGAGCCGCATGCCGCGGCACACCTCGCAGCTCTTCGGCACCAACATCGTGCACCTGCTCGCCCTGCTCACCCCGGAACGTGACGGCGTGCTCGCCCTCGATCTCGACGACCCCGTGCAGCGGGGCATGACGGTGACGCACGACGGCGAGGTGCTGTGGCCGCCGCCACCCGTCGCGGTCTCGGCCGCGCCCGTGGCGGACACCGTGAGCGAGGTGGACCTCGAGGAGCGGGCCAGGCTCGCGCAGGAGGCCGCGGTCCGCCGTCGTCGGCGTCGTTCCGTGCTCTACGGGCTCGGTGCCGTGGCCGGCTTCGCCCTGCTCGCGTTCTCGCCCGCCGAGACCGTGAGCCACCTGACGGTCTTCGGGCTCGCCGTGATCGTCGGCTTCTACGTCATCAACAACGTCGCGCACGCCCTGCACACGCCGCTCATGTCCCAGACGAACGCGATCTCCGGGATCATCCTCGTCGGCGCGCTGTTGCAGATCGGCTCGGCCAACCTGGTCGTCTCCGCGATCGCGTTCGTCGCCGCGGCCGTCGCGAGCATCAACATCTTCGGCGGCTTCCTGGTCACGTACCGGATGCTCGGCATGTTCCGGAAGGACACGTGATGCTGGTTTCCCTCGCGCAAGCGGCCTACGTCGTCGCCGCCGTCCTCTTCGTGCTCTCCCTCGCGGGACTGTCGAAGCAGGAGACGGCCCGACGCGGCAACCTGCTCGGCATGGTCGGCATGGGACTCGCGCTCGCGGCGACCGTCGTGCTCGCCGCCGACCTGTCGGAGCGGCCCGTCATCGTCACGCTGCTGCTCATCGCGCTCGTGTTCGGCATCGGTGCGAGCGTCGGGACGTGGCGGGCGCGCACCGTCGAGATGACGCAGATGCCCGAGCTCATCGCGATCCTGCACAGCTTCGTGGGGCTCGCGGCCGTGCTCGTCGGGTTCAACTCCTACCTGACGTCCGAGCCCGACGTGGTGCACCAGATCGAGGTGTTCCTCGGCGTGTTCATCGGCGCCGTGACGTTCACCGGGTCGATCGTGGCCTACCTCAAGCTCTCGGCGAAGATCGCCTCGGCGCCGCTCATGCTGCCCGGGCGCAACGGGCTCAACCTGGCCGCCGTCGTCGTCTCGCTCGGGCTCCTCGGCTGGTTCGTCGCGGGCAACGGGCTCACCCCGCTCCTGGCGATGACCGCGATCGCGCTGCTGCTCGGCTGGCACCTCGTCGCGGCGATCGGCGGCGGGGACATGCCCGTGGTCGTGTCGATGCTCAACTCCTACTCGGGATGGGCCGCGGCCGCCGCCGGCCTCATGCTGAGCAACAACCTGCTCATCATCACCGGTGCGCTCGTCGGCTCCTCCGGCGCGATCCTCAGCTACATCATGTGCCGGGCCATGAACCGCTCCTTCGTCAGCGTCATCCTCGGCGGCTTCGGCGCGGAGGGCGGCACCGTCGTGGCGGGCGACGTCGACCACGGCGACCACCGCGAGACGCACGCACCCGACGTCGCGGAGATGCTCTCCACCGCGCGCTCCGTCGTGATCGTGCCCGGGTACGGGATGGCCGTCGCCAAGGCGCAGTACCCCGTGGCGGACCTCGTGTCCCGGCTGCGGGCGCAGGGGATCGCCGTGCGGTTCGGGGTCCACCCCGTGGCGGGCCGGCTGCCCGGGCACATGAACGTGCTGCTCGCCGAGGCCAAGGTTCCCTACGACATCGTGCTCGAGATGGACGAGATCAACGACGACCTGCCGGGCACCGACGTCGTGCTCGTCATCGGCGCGAACGACGTCGTCAACCCCTCGGCCCTCGACGACCCGGACTCGCCGATCGCGGGCATGCCCGTGCTCGAGGTGTGGCGCGCGGGGCAGGTCATCGTGTTCAAGCGTTCCATGGCCACCGGATACGCCGGTGTGCAGAACCCGCTGTTCTTCCGGGAGAACACCGCGATGCTCTTCGGGGACGCCAAGGACCAGACCGAGCAGATCATCGCTGCGCTCACGGTTCGTGCGGGTGCCGCCGTCTGAGCCGGTGCCCGCCGAACGTCCTGCCCCGACCTGCCCGGCCCCGCTAGGCTGGCACGTGGCCGGTTGACGACGACCGGCGGCCTGAAGGCCGCTGGCGACTGCCCGAGCTTGCACAGCGGGTTGCCGAGAGCGACCCAGTCCCATCAGCACACCCCTGACAAGGAGTCATCCATGGCCAGCATCGAGGCCGTAGGCGCCCGCGAGATCCTTGACTCGCGCGGCAACCCCACCGTCGAGGTCGAGGTCGCGCTCGACGACGGCACGTTCGCCCGCGCGGCTGTTCCCTCCGGCGCGTCGACCGGCGCGTTCGAGGCGGTGGAGCGCCGTGACGGCGACGCCGCGCGCTACCTCGGCAAGGGCGTGCAGGGTGCGGTCCAGGCCGTCACCGACGACATCGCCCCGGAGCTGGTGGGCTACGACGTCACCGAGCAGCGCCTCATCGACCAGGTGCTCATCGAGCTCGACGGCACGCCCAACAAGGGCAAGTTCGGTGCGAACGCCATCCTCGGTGTCTCGCTCGCCGTCGCGAAGGCCGCGGCCGAGAGCGCGGGCCTGCCGCTGTTCCGCTACGTCGGTGGCCCCAACGCGCACGTGCTCCCCGTGCCGATGATGAACATCCTCAACGGTGGCTCGCACGCCGACTCGAACGTGGACATCCAGGAGTTCATGATCGCCCCGATCGGGCAGTCGACCTACGCCGAGGCGCTGCGCTCCGGCGTCGAGGTGTACCACTCGCTCAAGTCCGTGCTCAAGGGCAAGGGCCTCTCGACGGGCCTCGGCGACGAGGGTGGCTTCGCGCCGAACCTCGAGTCGAACCGCGCCGCGCTCGACCTCATCCTCGTCGCGATCGAGAAGGCAGGCTTCACCCCCGGCAAGGACATCGGTCTCGCGCTCGACGTCGCCGCGACGGAGTTCTTCTCCGACGGCGCCTACCAGTTCGAGGGCAAGGCCGTGGCGCCGAGCGAGCTCATCGCCTACTACGCGAAGCTCGTCTCGGACTACCCGCTCGTGTCCATCGAGGACCCGCTGAGCGAGGACGAGTGGGACTCGTGGGCCGAGCTCGTCGCGACCGTGGGCGACAAGGTGCAGATCGTCGGTGACGACCTCTTCGTGACCAACCCCGAGCGCCTCGCCAAGGGCATCGAGCTCAAGGCCGCGAACTCGCTCCTGGTCAAGCTCAACCAGATCGGCACGCTCACCGAGACGCTCGACGCCGTGACCCTCGCGCAGCGCAACGGCTTCACGACGATGACCTCGCACCGCTCCGGCGAGACCGAGGACACGACGATCGCCGACCTTTCCGTCGCGACCAACGCCGGCCAGATCAAGACGGGCGCCCCGGCCCGCGGCGAGCGCGTCAACAAGTACAACCAGCTCCTGCGCATCGAGGAAGAGCTCGACGACGCCGGCCGCTACGCCGGTGCGAGCGCCTTCCCGCGCTTCTCGCGCTGAGCCAGCGCTAGACCGCAGCACGCCCGAGGGGCGGTGGACCACCCGGTCCGCCGCCCCTCGGGCCGTTCCGTGGCGGTGCGCGGGATTGCGGGGCGCAGAGGGCACAATCGGAGGGTGTCTTCCCCACGTCGTCCCGTCGCGCCCCGGACCGGGTCGCGCGCAGCCTCGCGCCGCCCTCCAGCGCCGCGGGCCTCGGCGGCGCGGCCCGCGAGCCGCACGTCGGGCGCGAGCGCCACGGGATCCACCACAGGTCAGCTCGGCCGCCGCACTGAAGAGCCCCACCAGCCCGCCCGCCGGCTGCTGTCGGTGCGCTCGCTCGTCCTGCTCGTCGTAATCGGCTTCGCGTTCTCGCTCGTCGTGCCCACCGTGCGCTCGTTCCTCGCCCAGCGGGCCGACGTCGTGGCCCTCGAGCGGGAGGTCGCCGCAGCCCGCGCGCTCGACGCGGACCTCGAGGCCGAGCTCGCTCGCTGGAAGGACCCCGCCTTCGTGACGTGGCAGGCGCGTGAGCGGCTCGCCTACGTCCTGCCCGGCGAGGTCGCGTACCGCGTGGTGGATCCGGAGATCGTCGACACCGCACCCGTCGGCGAGGAGCCGGTCGAGCCCGAGACACCGCCCTCCGGCGTCCTGACGCCGACGGCGGACCAGCCCTGGTTCGCGAGCATCTGGGAGTCCGTCCAGGTCGCCGGTGAGACCGACGTCGTCACGGACGACGCGCCCGACCAGGGCGGCCAGGACGCACCGACCGCCGGCTCGACCTCTGGCGACGCGGAGGCCGACGGCGACGGCGATGCTCCCGTGGCCGACGACACGATCTTGTCCGACGGCGAGGACTCCCCGTGACGGACGCCCCCGGGCCGGAGGCGCCCACGCCCTACGCGACGGGCACCACACCGACGGAGCGGGACTTCGACGAGCTCAGGCTCCAGCTCGGCCGCCCGGCGCGCGGCGTCGTCGAGATCGCGGCGCGCTGCGTGTGCGGGCGCCCGCTCGTCGTGAAGACCACCCCGCGACTGCCCGACGGCACGCCCTTCCCCACGGTCTTCTACCTGACCCACCCGGACCTCGTCTCGGCCGCGAGCACGCTCGAGGCGAGCGGCATCATGAAGCAGTGGACGGCTCGGCTCGTCGAGGATCACGAGCTCGCCGCCGCCCACCGCGCGGCCCACGAGCACTACCTCGCGGCGCGCGAGGAGCTCGGCCACGTCGAGGAGATCGCCGGTGTCTCGGCCGGTGGCATGCCGGATCGCGTCAAGTGCCTGCACGCGCTCGTCGGGCACGCGCTCGCGGCGGGGCCGGGCGTCAACCCGCTCGGCGACGAGGCTCTGGCACTCATGCAGTGGCGGGCGGACCGGTGCCGCTGCTGAGACGTCGCAGCGAGTTCTCCGCCCGTGGTCCCATCGCTCCGTGGTGGCGCCGGCCGGGGGTGCTCGCCGTCGTCGGCCTCCTCGTCGTCGGTGGGGCGCTCACGGCGAGCGGGACGGTGGTCGGGCTGATCGCCAGCAGGCAGGTGCGCGAGGTGACCGCCGCCGTGCGGGCCATGCCGCTGCCGGACTCGTTCGCCGAGTGGACGGGCGCGTGCGGCCTGTACGGGATCCGGTGCGCGCAGTCGGGCGAGTCACCGCAGGCGGTCGTCGAAGCCGTCGCGGCGGTGCTGCGCGAGCTGGGCCACGACGTGGACGCGGCGCGGTGCGGTACCGAGGCGCGCATCGACCCGGGAACCACCCTCTCGGGCGTGCAGCGGCACGAGTCGCAGTGCACCACGACGACGCCGGTGACGGGCGGGGTGCTGACGGTCGCCGCCTGGGACTTCGTGCCGCCGGCAGCAGGGGACGGCCGGGAGGGCCTGGCCCTCGGGCGGACCGCCGTCGTCGTCGAATGGGACTCCGGCGGCGTCGAGCGCCTCCTGCAGTCCCAGCCCGGGCTGACGGAGGCGCGCTTCGGTGACGTGCGCATCACCCCCGAGGAGATCGCCGCACTGCCCGGTGAGATGGCCGAGGCCGAGTGCGTGTCGAGCGACGCCGATGGGTGCCTCGTCTACGAGGTCGTCCTCGAGGGACCCGGGGAGCGCCGCGAGCTGCTCGAGGCGCGGGCGGCGGAGCTGCTCGACGCGGGCTTCCTCGTCACGACCTTCGAGTGCCACTCGGTCGAGGTCGAGCGCGAGTGCCGGATCTACGCCGAGAGCGGCCGCGAGGGCGGCGAGCTCACGCGCATCGGGATGTTCCTCGTGGTCGACCGCGAGCGGCCCGGCCAGGCCAAGGCGACGTTCTTCACGGCGTAGCGGCAGGCGGTGGCCGCCGGCGGTCGCCGCCGGCTCGGCACCGAGCTGCTGGTCGCGGACGGTGCGTTGCGCGGTGCGCCCGAGGTGGCACCCTGGTGCGCATGACTCGTGTGGCCGCCATCGACTGCGGGACCAACTCCATCCGACTGCTCGTCGCGGACGTCGACCCCGACGCCGGGACGGTGCGCGACCTCGACCGGCGCATGGAGGTCGTGCGGCTCGGCCAGGGTGTCGACCGCACGGGTCGGCTCGCCCCCGAGGCGCTCGCGCGCACGCTCGAGGCCACGCACCGGTACGGTGAGATCCTGCGAGGGCTCGGGGCGGAGCGGATCCGGTTCGTGGCGACGTCGGCCACCCGGGACGCGTCCAACCGCGAGGAGTTCGTCGTCGGCGTCCGCGAGGCCCTTGGTGTCGAGCCCGAGGTCGTGTCCGGGGTCGAAGAGGCGGAGCTGTCGTTCCGCGGTGCGACGAGCGTGCTGGGCGGGGCGCACCCGGGACCGTTCCTCGTGGTCGACATCGGCGGCGGCTCGACGGAGTTCGTGCTCGGGACCGAGAGGGTCGAGGCGGCGCGGTCCATGGACATCGGCTGTGTGCGGCTGACGGAGCGTCACCTCGCGGGCGACCCGCCCACGGCCGAGCAGGTGGATGCCGCCGCCGCCGACGTGGTCGCAGCCCTCGACGCCGTGCGCGGATCGGTGCCGCTCGGACGCACGGCGACCCTCGTCGGGCTCGCCGGCTCCGTCACGACGGTGACCGCGCACGCGCTCGGCCTCGAGAGCTACCAGCCGGAGCGGATCGACGGTGCGGTGCTCGACATCGACGCCGTGGAGGCTGCGGCCGGCGAGCTCACCGCGATGTCCCGGGCGGCGCGCGGCGAGCTGGGGTTCATGCACCCGGGTCGCGTCGACGTCATCGGGGCCGGTGCGCTCGTCTGGTCGCTCGTGGTGCGCCGGGTGCGCGAGGAGGTCACGGCCGCCGGGGGAGACCTGCGCACCGTCGTCACGAGCGAGCACGACATCCTCGACGGCATCGCCCTCTCCGCCGCCCGCTGAGCCACGCGCGCGACACGCCGTCGTCGGGGCGGCAGACAATGTGCGCCGTGCGCGGTACTGTTCTTTTGCAGGTACTACGCATCACGCAATACTGCGACTGACGCACCAGCACCACCGACAGGCAGCACCACCGACACACCAGCGGGCCAGCCCGCCCCACGCGAGGGAGCTCAGATGGACACCACGCAACTCCTCAAGGGGGTGCTGGACGCCGCCGTGCTCGCGGTCATCTCCGACGAGGACGGCTACGGCTACGACGTCGTGCGGCGCCTGCGCACCGCGGGGCTCGAGGAGGTGGGTGACGCCTCCGTCTACGGCACGCTGCGCCGCCTCTACTCGGCGGGCGTGCTCACGAGCTACGTCGTGCCGAGCGACGAAGGCCCGCACCGCAAGTACTACGGCATCAACGCCCAGGGACGCGCCGCCCTGGCCGTGCAGCGCAAGGAGTGGCGCGAGTTCTCCACCACCCTCACCGGCCTGCTCGACAAGGAGGCAGCGCGATGACCACCCCGACCCTCGCACCCATGCTCGCGGTGACCGAGTACGCCCGGCGCGTGCGCGAGCACCTCGCGGACCTCACCACCGAGGAGATCACGGATCTCACGGAGGGCATGGAGGCGGACCTCGTCGAGGCGCTCCTCGAGGTACCGGCCGCGGACAGCGACGCCGTCCCCACCATCGAGCAGGTGGAGGCGCGCTTCGGCCCACCCGCCGCCTATGCCGCCGAGCTGCGTTCCGCCGCAGGGCTGCCGAGCGCGCCGGATGGAACGGCGAGCCGCCGGCGAGCACGCTCCCTCGGAGCGCTGAGCGGCGCACGCGGGCTATGGTCCCGCCTCGTTGAGCGTGAACGCCGGACGAGCCGCGAGCTGCGTGACCGGCTCGAGGCCCAGCCGTGGTGGCCCGGCACCAAGGAGCTCGCCCTGACGATGCGCCCGGCGTGGTGGCTCGCGCGGGCGTACGTCCTCGCGATGATCGGCCAGCCCTGGGGCGCCGGCCCGTTCCCGGCCTCGAGCGGCCGGTGGCTCGTCCTCGTCGCGCTCGTGGTGCTCAGCGTGCAGTGGGGCCGAGGCAGGCTCGGCTCGGGCCGCTGGGTCCGGGCGCTGGGCATCATGGCGACGACGGTTGCGATCATCGCGTTCGCGCCGGTCATGGCCCTGGTGTCCTACCCGAACTACGTCTACCAGGAGTTCCCCGTCGATCCCGAGTACCTCGATCTGGGCCCCGGTGTCTTCATGGACGGCGAGCAGGTGCGCTCCTTCCACGCCTTCGACATCGACGGGAACCCGATCGAGCAGTTCCTGCTCTTCGACGACCACGGCCGACCCGTCGTGACGGTCCCCCTCGCGAACGACGACTTCTACGTGGGGGGCAGCGACGAGCGGTGGTACTCGGTCCCGCCCCTCGACGTCTACGGGAAGGCCGTCTGGAACGTCTACCCGCTCCAGCTCGGCCGATGGAACTGGCTGACCTGGGACGAGGTGACGGGGCGCTGGATGCCGGCGCGCGAGCTCACCCTCTTCGAACCGCCGCGCCCGTTCGACCGGGCCATCCCGCTCGAGGCCGCCGTGGTCGAGGACGAGGTCTCCGACGACGCCGAGCCCGGTGACGGCGCGACCGGTGACGGCGACGTCTCCCCGGGGGAGGACGGTGTCGCCGGGCAGGGGGCCGACGACGCCGAACCCACCGGCACCGAGTCCACCGACGGCGCTGAGCTCACCGACGGTGCCGAGCCCACCGACGAGCCGTGGCCCGACGCCGACGGCGGGGAGGTGGGCGACGGCGAGACCGACGGCGGTGCGTGACCGACCGGTCCGTCCCTGACCTGGCCCGTGACCGATATCACGGCCCAGAATCGGCAGGATTCCGCGCCTGCACTAGGCAACCTTTACCCCGGCGCGTAGCGTAGAAACATGCCCCCGACGACGATCTCGGACCTCGGTGCTGCCCAGGATCCGGCTCAGCCGACCGGACGCCCGCGCACGTCGCCGCGCATCCTCCTGCTCGGTGGTGGCTCGCTCGGGTTGTACGCCGCCAAGAGGCTGCGCCGTCGGCTCGCGCACCGCGAGGCGTCGCTCGTCGTCGTCGACCCCCGTCCCTACATGACCTACGCGCCCTTCCTCCCGGAAGCGGCCGCGGGCTCGATCGACGCGCGCTACGTGGTCGCGCCGTTCCACAAGGCGCTCAAGGGCGTGTCGACGCTGCAGGGCAAGGTCTCGGAGATCCGCCACGCGGAGCGTCGGGTCCAGGTGACCCCCGTCGTCGGCGAGCCGTACTGGGTGACCTACGACCACCTCATCGTCGGGCTGGGTTCGGTCGCGCGCACGCTGCCCATCCCCGGCCTCGCGGAGGAGGGCATCGGCTTCAAGCACGTCGAGGAAGCCATCTCGCTGCGCAACCACGTGCTCGGCCGCATCGACCTCGCGTCCTCGACGTGGGACCCCGAGCTGCGCCGCCGGCTGCTGACGTTCACGTTCGTGGGCGGTGGGTTCGCCGGTATCGAGGCGCTCGGCGAGGTCGAGGACATGGCCCGCTACGCGGTGCGCGTCCACCCCGGGATGCGCACCGAAGACCTGCGCTTCGTGCTCGTCGAGGGCAGCCCGCGCGTCCTGCCCGAGGTGTCCGAGGAGCTCGGCGGCTACACGATCGAGCAGCTGCGCAAGCGCGGCATCGAGGTGCACCTGTCGACGTTCCTCGACTCGTGCGTGGGCGGGCACGTCAAGCTCTCGAACGGGACCGAGTTCGAGTCGGACACGATCGTGTGGACGGCCGGCGTCAAGGCCAACCCGGTGCTCTCGAACTCCGACCTGCCGCTCGACGCCCAGGGGCGCGTGCGGACCAACGCCGCGTTGCAGGTCGTGACGGAGGACGGCGTCGTCGTCCCCGATGCCTACGCGGGTGGCGACTGCGCGGCGGTGCCCGACCTCGTCAGCCCCGGGCAGTTCTGCCCCCCGAACGCCCAGCACGCGATCCGCCAGGGCACGCACCTCGGTGAGAACCTCGCCCGCGTGCTGCGCAGCGCCGACGTGCGGGACTACTCGCACAAGAACGTCGGCGCGGTGGCGTCGCTCGGCACGTACAAGGGTGTCGCGCAGATGCTCGGGCGGTTCAAGGTGCGCGGCTTCCTCGCGTGGGTGCTGCACCGGACCTACCACGTGTTCGCGATGCCGACGCTCGACCGCAAGCTCAAGATCATGGCCGGCTGGACGGCGACGCTGCTGTTCCGCCGGGAGGTTGTCGCGCTCGGCTCCGTCATGCAGGACCCGCGGCACGAGTTCCTCGCGGCGGCGGTTCCCGAGACCCCTGCCGCGGCGAAGACTGTGCAGGACGCGGCGGCGGCTGCGGCTGCGGGCACTCCCGCCCCCGGTGTGGACCGCCCGGCGAAGCGCCCCGCCGCCAAGCGTGCGGCGGCCCCGAAGCGCGCCAAGTCGGGCAACGCCACCGGCCGCGCCCCCTCGGCCGCCTCCCCGGCGAGCACCCGCACGTCCTGACCCTCCCGCGGTCTCCCGAGTTGTCCGTCCGCGCACTCCTTGGTGTTCGAATGACATAACTCGCGCGACACGCCGCGCGACACGCCGGGGACTCACCGAAGGTCGCCACTCTGGCACCAACCAGTGCGTGGACGGACGGGGAGCGCGGCGCTGCCCACGAGTCGTGTCGGGTCGCGGGCGGGAAGCTTGAAGACTTAGCGTCGCTGGGCGATGCCAAGTCTTCAAGAAGGTGGACCTGGCGCCAGAGAGCGGGCGAGGTGTTCGGACTGGCGGGCCTGGTGTTGGAGGGCGGGCTGGCAGGATGATCGGCGCGCCCCCGTAGCCCAACTGGCAGAGGCAGCCGGCTTAAACCCGGTCCAGTACAGGTTCGAGCCCTGTCGGGGGCACCTACCTCAGGTGCTCGCCCAGGAGGCGGACCGAGCGCAGGCGGTCGGCGACGACGACGGACGGCTGGCCTATGAAGACGAGGGCGCGGACGACGGACGGCTGGCCTATGAAGACGAGGGCGCGGACGGCGGACGGCTGGCCTATGAAGACGAGGGCGCGGACGACGGCGCACCACGAGGACCGGGCGCCCCGACGGGCTCCCGCGGCGCCGCTTTTCCACCGTAGAGTGGACCCCAGCAATCCGGCGGCCCTCGCCCGGCGCCGTCGCCACGACCGAGAGGAACGCCGTGAGCAATCCCGTCTTCAGCCGCGACCCGATGTTCAACGGCCGCGGGGCCGGGGCCACCCAGGCCACCGTCGACGCCGCCACGCTCGACCAGATGTACGGCCAGCCGTCCGCCACCGCGCGCGACACGGGCCGCATGACCTATGACGACGTGATCGTCCGCACGGCGGGCATGTTCGCGGTCATCGTCGTCGTCGGCGCCGCGACATGGCTGTTCGCACCCCAGCTCTTCTGGGTGGGTCTGATCGGCGGCCTCGTGCTCGGTCTGATCAACGCGTTCAAGAAGAACCCGAGCCCCGCGCTCATCATGGCGTACGCCACGTTCCAGGGCGTGTTCCTCGGCGGCATCTCCGCGATCTTCGAGGCGGACTGGCAAGGCGTCGTGCTGCAGGCGATCACGGCGACGGCGGCCACGTTCTTCGTGTGCCTCTTCCTGTTCCGCTCGGGCCGCGTCCGCGTCACCCCGAAGTTCACGCGCTGGCTCATCATCGCGATCAGCGGCTACCTCGTCTTCGCGCTCACGAACTTCGTGCTGTCGTTCTTCGTCGCCTCGGAGGGCTTCGGTCCGCTCCGCAACGGCCCGATCGGCATCATCGTCGGCCTCATCGCCGTGGGCCTGGCCTCCGCCGCGCTCATCGTCGACTTCGACGCCATCAAGCGCGGGGTCGAGGGCGGTGCGCCTCGCAAGTTCGCCTGGACGGCTGCGTTCGGGCTCGTCGTCACCCTCGTCTGGCTGTACATCGAGTTCTTGCGGCTGATCGCGATCCTCCGCAACTGATGGACAACCCGAAAGACCTGCCTCCCGCCCACTACTACCGCGGGTTCCCGCTCCAGGCCGAGCCGTCGTCGCTGCGCGCCCAGCTCTGGGCGGGGCTCGTCGCGGCGATCACGGTCATGCTCCTCGCCGAGGCGATCCTCGCGCTCATCCTCGTGCAGGTCATGGCGTTCATGCTGCTCGCGCTCGTCACGGTGGTGCTCACGCTCGTGCTCGGCACGCCGCTCGCGATCATCCTCGACCGGCGCACCCGTCAGCTGCCGCATGCGCGCGCCACGATCGTGTTCGGGCTCGCGGCGTTCGTCGTCTTCGGCCTGTGGGGTGCCCTCATGGGCTACGCCCTCGCGGCGTGGTACGGGGCGAACCAGGTCGACGGGGCGACGATCGTCGTCTCCTCGGTGGCGGCGACGATCCTCGGCGCCGTCTACTTCGGCACGACGTTCGCCATGGGTGCGGTGGCGGGTCGGTACATCGGTCCGGCGCTCTCGCTGCGCCGCGCGATCGTGCGCTCGGCGTGGATCGCCGTCGCCGTCATCGTCGCTGCGGCCATCTACTTCTGGTTCTTCACGCAGTTCAGCATCGGCTAGGTGCTGGACACGGACACAAGGTTGGGACACTGAGATGCGGTACGCGGAGCACATCTCCGAGCTTGTCGGCAACACGCCGCTCGTCCGGCTGACGTCGGTCACCGAGGGCCTGAGCGCCACCATCCTGGCGAAGGTCGAGTACCTGAACCCGGGGGGCTCGGTCAAGGACCGCATCGCGCTCAAGATGATCGAGGCGGCCGAGGCGTCCGGCGAGCTCCAGCCCGGCGGCACGATCGTCGAGCCCACGAGCGGCAACACCGGCGTCGGCCTCGCCCTCGTGGCGCAGCGCAAGGGCTACCACTGCATCTTCGTGTGCCCGGACAAGGTCTCCCAGGACAAGCGCGACGTGCTCGAGGCGTACGGCGCGAAGGTCGTTGTGACGCCGACGGCGGTCGCCCCGGACCACCCGGACTCCTACTACTCGGTGTCCGACCGCCTCACGGCCGAGACGCCGGGCGGCTGGAAGCCCAACCAGTACTACAACCTCAACGGCCCCGCCTCGCACTACGAGTCGACGGGCCCGGAGATCTGGACGGACACCGACGGCCGGGTCACGCACTTCGTGGCGGGCGTCGGCACCGGCGGCACCATCTCGGGGACGGGCCAGTACCTCAAGGACGTCTCGGCAGACCGCGCCGAGTCCGACGGCGGGCGCGTCCGCATCATCGGCGCCGACCCGGCCGGCTCGGTCTACTCCGGGGGCGACGGGCGCCCCTACCTCGTCGAGGGCGTGGGCGAGGACTTCTGGCCCGGTGCCTACGACCCGACGGTGCCCGACGAGATCATCGCCGTGTCCGACGCCGACTCCTTCGACATGACTCGCCGCCTCGCCCGCGAGGAAGGGCTGCTCGTGGGTGGCTCGTGCGGCATGGCCGTCGAGGCGACCCTGCGCTACGCCCGCCGCCTGCAGGAGGAGGACCCCGAGGCCGCCGCGAAGGCCGTCATCGTGGTCCTGCTGCCCGACTCGGGCCGCGGCTACATGTCGAAGATCTTCTCCGACGCGTGGATGCGCTCGTACGGCTTCCTCGCGGCCGACGGCGGGAAGACGGTCGCCGACGTCCTGCGCAGCAAGTCCGGCGACCTGCCCGACCTCGTCCACACCCATCCGGCCGAGACGGTGCACGACGCGATCGGCGTCATGCGCACCTACGGCGTCTCCGTGCTGCCCGTCGTGGGCGCCGAGCCCCCCGTCAAGATCGGGGAGGTGGCAGGCGCCGTCACCGAGAGCGCGCTGCTCGCCGCGGTCTTCGCCGACGACGGTGCGCTCGCGGACCGCGTCGACCGGCACATGGGTGAGCGCATGCCGCTCATCGGCGTCGGCGAGACCGTCGACGCCGCCCGGTCCGCGCTGACGAAGGCGGACGCGCTGCTCGTCGTCGGTGACGGCGACCCCGTCGGTGTCATCACCCGCCACGACCTGCTGGGCTTCCTCGCGCGCTGATGGGCGCCGACCCCCACACCCTGCCGAGAACCCCCGCCCTCCGAGGAGACCACGTGGCCCGTTTCGACCTGCCCCTGGCAGAGCTGCAGTCCTACCGCTCCGAGCTCGACGAGCCCGCCGACTTCGACGACTTCTGGCGCACGACCCTCGCCGAGGCACGCGGGCACGACGCCGACGTGCGGCTCGAGCCGGTCGACGTGGGGCTCGAGCTCGTCGAGGTGTTCGACGTGACGTTCGCGGGCTTCGGCGCGCACCCCGTCAAGGGCTGGTTCAGCCGCCCGAAGGGTGCGGACGGCCCGCTGCCCGCCGTCGTGCAGTACAACGGCTACGGGGGTGGGCGCGGCCTGGGCTTCCAGCACACGCTGTGGCCGACGGCGGGCTACGCGCACCTGTTCATGGACACGCGCGGTCAGGGCGCGGGCTGGGGCGAGGGCGGCGAGACGGCAGACCCCGTCGGCTCCGGCCCGGCGACGCCCGGCTCCATGACGCGCGGCATCGAGGACCCGGAGCAGTACTTCTACCGCCGGGTGTTCGTCGACGCCGTGCGGGCCGTCGACGCCGTGCGTGCGATCGAGGGCGTGGACGCCGCGCGGGTCGCCGTCGCGGGCGGGTCGCAGGGCGGCGGCATGACGATCGCCGCCGCGGGGCTGTCCGAAGGCCTCGGCGCCGCGATGCCCGACGTGCCGTTCCTCTCCCACTTCGCGCGCGCGATCGAGATCACCGACGCCTACCCCTACGGCGAGATCGTCAAGTACCTCTCCGTGCGAAGGGGCGAGACCGAGCGCGTCCTGCGCACGCTGTCCTACTTCGACGGCGTGCACCTCGCGCGCCGGGCGAGCGCGCCGGGGCTGTTCTCCGTCGCGCTCATGGACCAGGTGTGCCCGCCGTCGACCGTCTACGCCGCGTACAACCGCTGGGCCGAGCTCGCGGGCGGCGGCGATGTCGCGAAGGACATCACCGTCTACCCGTTCAACGGGCACGAGGGCGGTCAGGCGTACCAGTGGGCGCACCAACGCGAGTGGCTGCGCCGGCACCTGGGTCGCTGACCGACACCTGAACGACTGCCCCTGCACGACGTGTCCCGATCGGGCACGATAGAAGGCGGCCACCTTCCGGCCCGCCCCGACGAGAGGTAACCCATGACCGCGAACCTGCCCACCGCGACCGGCGCCTTCGGCGACAAGCCCGAGCTGACCTTCCCCGAGGGTGCGGCCCCCGCCGATCTCGAGGTCCAGGTGCTCTCCCAGGGCTCCGGCTCGCTCGTCGAGGCCGGTGACGACCTCGAGGTCCACTACCTCGGCCAGTCCTGGGGCGGGCACGTCTTCGACAACTCCTACGACCGTGGCGCCTCGATCTCGTTCCCGATCGGCGTCGGCGCCGTCATCGGCGGCTGGGACGAGGGCCTCGTGGGCCAGGCGATCGGTTCGCGCGTGCTGCTCAGCATCCCCGCGCACCTCGGCTACGGCGACCGCGGCGTCCCGCAGGCGGGCATCAAGGGCGGCGACACGCTCGTGTTCGTCGTCGACATCGTCGACTCCCGCGGCAGCTGACCGGGGCGCGTCCCCGCCGGCGCGGTAACCTCCCCGCATGGACGAGCCGTCGCGGCTCCGGGTCGTGCTCGCGGAGGACAGCTACCTCATCCGCGAGGGCCTACGGCTGCTCCTGACGGACATCCCGGAGCTCGATCTGGTGGCGACGGCCGAGTCGCTGCCCGAGCTGCTCGACGCCGTGGCCGAGCACGCGCCCGACGTCGTGGTGACGGACATCCGCATGCCGCCCACGAACACCGACGAGGGCATCCAGGCGGCCGAGCAGCTCGCGCGGCTCCGCCCGGACGTCGGGGTCGTGGTGCTCTCGCAGTACGTCGAGCCGGAGTGGGCGCTGCGGCTGTTCGAGCCGACGTCGGCCCGTCGCGCCTACCTGCTCAAGGAGCGGGTCGGCGACCTGGGCCAGGTGCGGACGGCCATTACCGCGGTCGCGGCCGGCGGGACGGTCCTGGACCCGATGGTCGTCGACGCCCTCGTGCAGGCCCGCGAACGCAGGACGGCCTCGCCGTTGGCCCGGCTCACGGCGCGCGAGCTGGAGATCCTGGCACTCGTCGCCTCCGGTGACTCCAACGCCGGCATCGCAGAGACCCTGGTGCTGACCGAGCGCACCGTCGAGAAGCACATCACGTCCGTGCTGGCCAAGCTGGGCCTCGACACGCACGACGCGGCCGCTCACCGTCGGGTGCGGGCGGTCCTCGTCTACCTCGCGGCGATCGAGGGCTGAACACCGTCGGGCGCCGTGGGCAGGGTGATGCTGACCCTCGTGCCCGCCCCCGGAGCCGATCGCACGTGCGCGACGCCGCCGAGCGCGGTGACCCGGTCGCTGATCCCGTCGAGGCCGGAGCGTGCCGTGGTGGCCGGGTCGAAGCCGCGGCCGTCGTCGGACACGGTGAGGCGGAGCACGGTGGGCTCGCACGCGACGTCGACGGCGATCGCGCCGCCGTCGCCATGACGGAGCGCGTTCTGGACCGCCTCGACGCAAGCGAAGTAGGCGGCACCCTCGACCGCGCGGGGGTACCGCGCTTCCCCCGTCACGGTGACCGTGACGGGCAGCGAGGTGTCGCGCAGGTGGGCGCGCAGCGCGGCGGGGAAGCCCAGCTGCTCCAGCACGGGTGGGTGCAGCCCGCGGGCGAGCTCGCGCAAGTCCCGGATCGCAGCG
>Ga0160449_1000327_pt1 | contig 32854 bp, 22 predicted proteins | sample HID1975I_E1MG_FD_108216 | JGI IMG/M metagenome (GOLD analysis project Ga0160449, IMG submission 108216) | Enriched soil microbial communities from UW Madison campus, WI, USA - HID1975I_E1 MG | ecosystem: Environmental > Terrestrial > Soil > Unclassified | place: USA: Madison, Wisconsin...
GTACCAGGTGCGCGCGGCCATGGCGTTTTTCAGGGTCTCGAGTGTGTTGAACGACTTCGACGAGACGATGAACAGGGTGGTTTCGGCGCGCAGGTTGGCCGACAGCTCGTGGAACTCGCTGCCGTCGATGTTGGCCAGGTAGTGGCAGCGTACGCCGCGCTGGGCATAGGGCAGCAGCGCTTCGGAAACCAGCTCGGGGCCAAGGAACGAGCCACCGATGCCGATGTTGACCACGTCGGTGATCGGCTTTTCGCTGTAACCGCGCCACTGGCCACCATGGATACGCCCGACCAGTTCTGTGATCTGGTTCAGCACCAAGTGCACCTGCGGCATGACGTCGACACCATTGACGCTGAGCTTGTCGCCCACCGGCCGGCGCAGCGCGGTGTGCAGCACCGGGCGGCCTTCGGAGGCGTTGATGACTTCGCCGGCGAACATCGACTTGATGGCGTGCTGCAGGCCCACTTCGTTGGCCAGGTTCACCAGCAGGTTGCGGCTTTGTTCGGTAATCAGGTTTTTCGAGTAGTCGAGGAACAGGCCGCAGCAACTCAGGGAGAACTGGTCGAAGCGTAAGGCATCGGCGGCGAACGCTTCGCGCATGCTGAAGCCTTGCATGGCTTCACGATGCTCTTTCAGCGCCTGCCAAGCTGGTAAGCGCGTTACATCATGGGGGTTACGATAATACGACATTGCCACTCGTTTCCTTCAGGTACTTCATTCCTTGAATAGCCCCACTGCGGAGCCTGGGTAGCAGCAACCGTCGCGCCCAATCTGAAAGGCTGCTTGATTCCTGCGTGCCCATGTAAAGCAACCTCGCATTGTATGTGCCACTGATAGCCTGCACCAGCCACGGGAGAGCCTTCGTTGCAGCTATCTTTCGCCCGTCGTCCAAATTGTAAAAAAGTGTACGAAAAAGCACAGAGAACTGTATCATTGGATCCATTGAATAGTGGCACTTTGATTTCATAAGGACATGGCGTGGTTGGTGATCCCCAGATTTGGCAAAACGAATATCCCCATGTTGTGCGTTATCGCGATGCCACCCTGCATTTTCAAACCGCCCTTCCCCACCATACCCAACAAGCCATCGAGCAGCTGGTAGCACTTACGCCAACCGCAAAACGCGTGAGTGCGCCGCTGCCGTGTAGCGCCAGCAAGCTTTTCGCCAAACGCGAAAAGCTCGACTCACTGAAAAAAAAGTGGCGTATGAAGCGCGGTAACCCGAAGCGCAACGGGATGTACGACTGGCCCATCGAAGAGCTGATCAATACGCGTGAAGCGGCCAAGCGAGGCGCCCGCGTTCCGGGGCTGATCGGTTATGGATACACAAGCTCCAAGCTTGGGCTGATGCAGGATTTTTTCCTCATTACCGAGTTGCTGCACGATCACGTCGACGGATTAAGCAGAACCCGCGCGGCACCCGAAACAGTGAGCGCCGTACTGGAGGCAACCTTCGAGCTGTTGCATGCCTTGCAACGCCGAGGCGTTACGCATATGGACCTGTGGGTTGCCAATGTCATGCTGCCCGAGCAGGGCAAAGCTCGCGCCATCGACCTGGAAAACTGCTTCTTCGGCCACACAGACTACCCGGATGAAACCTTGGGCTTCCAGTTAGGGTTTATCTACTTCCGGGAGATTTATCGGTACATCACCGAAGCGGACTATGACAGCGTGGTGGAGCAGGCGCTGGCCAGGTACTTCCCGAACGTGGGTCGCGCGGGTTTTGACCGCATTTATGCATTGGCCAAGCACCAGGAGGTGGGGCGCGTGGCGCGGCGTGACATCTTCAGCAACGGCGTGCTGGAAAGCCGATGGTAAAGCCTGGAGCCAGTTTGAGGTATGGCAGCTGGCTTGCTCTGGAGCCCTTCGGCTAATGGGTCAGGGCCGTTATGCGGCCCATCGCCGGCAAGCCAGGCTGCGTTATCGCTCCAACGGGCCCTGGCGCCGCTGCAGATACACCCAATCCACGATTTCACCCTGGGGCGAGTAACCGCTGACCAGTTCTCGCAACAACTGACGCACACGGGTGAAGTCATCCTCGGCAACCGCAGCCAGCAACTGGGTCAGCCGCTCACGCAGCAACTCCCACGCCAGGAAGTCTTCGTTAGCGACCATGATCATCGGGTGGGCTGTAGGTGATACGTCATCGCCGATAAGCAACTCTTCGTAAAGCTTCTCGCCGGGGCGCAGCCCGGTGAAGTCGATGGCAATGTCGCCCTGCGGGTTGCCCTGGCTGCGCACACTCAGCCCCGAGAGGTGGATCATTTTCTCGGCCAGCTCGACAATACGTACCGGCTCACCCATATCCAGCACGAAGACATCGCCGCCCTGCCCCATGGCACCGGCCTGCACCACCAGTTGGGCTGCTTCGGGGATGGTCATGAAGTAACGGGTGATTTTCGGGTGAGTGACCGTCAACGGCCCACCCGCCTTGATCTGCTCACGAAACAGCGGAATCACCGAGCCGGAAGACCCCAGAACGTTGCCGAAGCGCACCATGGTGAAACGGGTCTTGTTCACCCGGGCAATCTTGCTGCTGTCCCCATACATCACCGGCGCCGCCTCGCGGCTGAGCGCCTGCAAGATCAGCTCGGACAACCGCTTGGTGCTGCCCATGACATTGGTTGGCCGCACGGCCTTGTCGGTGGAAATGAGCACAAAATTGGCCACGCCGGTCTGCAATGCCGCCTGGGCAGTACACAACGTGCCGTAAACATTATTGAGGATACCTTCGGCAATGTTGTGCTCGACCATGGGCACATGTTTGTAGGCTGCAGCATGATAGACCGTATCGACACGCCAGGTAGCCATCACATCAACCAGGTGCTGCTGGTTGCGTACCGAACCCAGTATGGGCAAGAGTCGCACCGACAGCGACTCGCGCAAACTGCGCTGCTCCAACTCGCTCAATATGCTGTAAAGGTTGTATTCACTGTGATCGAACAACAGCAAGGTGGTTGGCCCCAGCCCGATGATCTGGCGGCACAGTTCGGCGCCTATGGAGCCGCCTGCCCCGGTGACCAGCACGGTTTGTTTGTAGATACAGCGTTCAAGCAGCCCTTCCTGGGCGGGTACCGGGTCCCGCCCCAGCAGGTCGGCGATGTCCACGTCCTGGATATCATCCACCTTCACCCGCCCACTGGCCAGGTCGGCGAAGGCTGGCACGCTGCGTACGTGCAATGGGTATGGTTCAAGGAAAGAGAGTATTTCTTTTCGTCTTGCGCGCGAGGCCGAAGGTAGCGCCAGGAGAATTTCTTGAGCCCCCGTTTCCTTGATCATCTGCTGCAAATGCTTGGGCTTATAGACCTGCAAGCCAGAAATGACGCGGTTGGCAAGTTCGCCATCGTCATCGATAAACGCCACGGGCCGCATCACCCGCCCCATTCGGAGCGCAGCCAGCAACTGGTTACCTGCCGTACCCGCACCATAGATGGCAACTTTGATCAGGCCGTCGTCGCGGTTGGCAAAGGGTATCTGATGCGCCCCGGTAAACCAGTCACCCAGAAAATACTGACGCATGATCAGGCGCAAACCGCCGATGATGACCATGCTCAACCACCAGTAGTTGAAAATGATCGACCGCGGCACGACCACCTGGTGGTTGCTGTACCAGTACACAACCACCGCCAGAATGAGCGATGACAGTGTCACAGCCTTGATGATGGTGATAAGGGCGTCATTGCCAAAATAGCGCATCACCGCCCGGTACATGCCAAACCGGATGAACAGCGGGATGGCCACCACCGGCGCCGCCATGAACAGCCAGGCGTGCGTGACGATGGGGTTGTACATGTCATCGATGCCCAAGCGCACGATAAAGGACAGCCACAACGCGAACCAGATCAGCGAGATGTCCGTGCATACCTGAATGAGGCGTTTCTGGCGCCGGGACAGATTGACCAGATACTGGCGCATTCTGTCTTTCTTCTCGTCGCTCATTCGGCACTCCTCAGCGCAAAAGAACCTCGTGTGAATAACCTGAGCGCTGGCTGGCCAATCAATGGGCCCAGCAGCGCTCTACGATGGCTTCCTTGCTCGTCCATCCTATTCCTTTTTCCCTGCATGGTAGGTGGCTGCCAAGACTATCAGAGGCACATAAGCGACCAGGGTTCCAATGGCGCCATCAACCTTGAAAAGCACCACCGCCAGCGCTATTGGCAAAAGCCAGCCGAGGTTGATGAGCGCGACGGCCAGGCTCACCGGGCGATGGCTGCCGTGCCGGCGCGAAGCATACTGATAAGCGTGGCTACGATGCGCTTCGTAAACCTTGTCACCGCGCAGCAGGCGCCGCCCCAAGGTAAACGTGGCATCGACCACAAACACACCCAAAAGTATTAACCACCCCCAGAATAATAGCGGGTTTACCGAACCCGCCATCAATGCCAGCAAGCCCAGCACAATGCCAAGGAAGCCACTGCCTGCATCACCCATGAAGATACGTGCAGGTGGGAAGTTCCAGAACAGGAAGCCAGCCACCGAGGCCGCCAGTAACAGCGGTAGCCATGCAGCCTGAGTATGCCCACCAACCCAATAAAGCAGGGCCCCACCCAGACATACACAGATGGCCTCGATACTGGCAAGGCCATCAATACCGTCCATGAAGTTGTACAGGTTAAGCAGCCATACCAGGTACAGCAGGCCGATGACAGTACTCAGCCAGACTGGCCCCAACATCAGGCCGAAGACGGTGACAGGGGGCATCCCGCCAAGCCAGGCAAGCCCCCATCCAGCCGCTGCAAAATGCCCCAGCAAACGCCACCGGGCAGCGATGTGCCCGTGGTCATCCATGAAGCCGATCAGCGCAACCAGGCCCCCCGCGCCGAGCAAGCTGACCAGCTGCGCCGGAGCGATGTACTCGCCCCAGGCCAAGCCAAGCATGGCAACCAGCACCGCCACCACGAATGACAGGCCGCCGCCACGCGGCGTTGGCAGGGTGTGCGAGCTGCGTGCATTGGGGATATCCAGCAGGCTGCGGGACAGCGCATAGCGGCGCAGTACTGAGGTCATCCACCAGGACGCGAGGCCTGCCACGACAATCAGCCATATCATAAGCGGCGGGTTTCCAGAAAAGGTCGAGCGGCCATGTTCAGCCCTTGCTCCAACGTGTAAGGGGGGTGCCAGCCGAGCAGTTGCCGGTTCTTCTCGATATCCACCTGCAGCGAACCGAGCAAGCGCTGGGCAAGATCGCCTCGGCCGAGCAGCCGGGCTGCCCAGTGCAACAGGCCTGACGGGACAGGCAAAAGCAGGGCGGGCCTGCCCAGGGCACGGCCCAGCGCACGTAGCAGGTGCGCCAGTGAAACATCTTCGCCATCACTGGCCAGGAAGGTTTGGTTAGCAGCGCCCGGATGGTCGATGCAGGTAATGATCAAGTCGACCAGATTCGCCAGCGACACCAGGCTGCGACGGTTATCAACCGCCCCGAAAGGCAGGGGGACACCCCGTTGCACACAGCGCATCATGCTGCGGAAATTGGCTTTGACACCTGGCCCGTATACCAGCACCGGGCGGATCACCACCACCTCCATGCCGGTGGCCGCCGCCAGTTGGCGCAACCCCTGCTCCGCTTCATGCTTGGACAAGCCGTAAGCGCACTGAGGTGCTGGTGCGTCATCGGCGCAAAGAGGTTGGCCGGGCTTACTGACCTCACCGTTGACCTTGACCGAACTGATAAAAATAAAACGCCGCACACCTGCAGCCGCTGCCTGACGGGCCAGGTTGAGGGTGCCCTCGACATTGACCCGACGGAACTCGGCCAAACTGTCGGCGGCGGTTTCCTTCATTACGTGCACCCGGGCTGCGGCATGCACCACCACGTCGACCCCTGACAGTGCTGGCGCCCAATCGGTGGTGGCGGCCAGGTCACCTACGGTCACGGCCTGAACGCCCTCAATAACGCCCGGGCCAGTGCCACGCAAAGCCGCCCGGGTTGTGAAGCTGCCCAGCGTGGACAGCCGGCTACAGACTGCGCTGCCGACAAAGCCGCTGGCGCCTGTAACTAGAATCGTGCGTCGTTCCATGAAATTCGATCTCAATTCACCCAAGTGCCACCGAGGCTGCAAGGCAACGTGGCGCCAGGGCCGGGTCAGCGCTTACAACAGGCTACGGTAGAGGCTGGCATACGCACTGGCCATTGCCGATGCGGTAAATACTTCCTCATAGCGCTGCAACGCCTTGGCGCCCATGGCTTGCGCCAACAGCGGATCATCCCACAAGCGCTGCATGGCCTGAGCCAGCGCTGCGGCATCACGCGGCGGGACCACAAGACCGGTCTGGCCAGCCAGGTTGATGAAGGTTGTACCAGAACCCATTTCACAGGAAATCAACGGTTTGCCATACATCGCCGCTTCCAGCAGCGAGATACCGAATGACTCGGAGCGCAGGTGGGACGGGAAGGCAAAGGCATAACACAACTCAAGCAACGCCGCCTTGTCGTCATCCCCCAGGCCACCCAGGAACTGTACATTGTCCAGCCCCTTCTGCTGCGCCTGCGCCTTGAGCTGCGACTCCAGGAAGCCGCCACCCATGATCACCACCGGCAACCGATTGATGTGCGCGGCCTCCAGCAGGTAATCCAGCCCTTTGTAATAGCGCAGGGCGCCGACGAAGAGGAAGAAGCGCTCGCCCAAGCGCGCTCGCCAAAAAGCCAGTTTTTCAGCCGATGCCTTGGGATAGGTGGCACGGTCAAGGCCATAGGGAATGATTTCGACCTTTTCCTTGAAACGCGTCAGTACCGGGCTATGCGCAGCATAGTTGGGCGAGGACGCCACCACTCGGTCAACACTGGAAAAAAACCGGTTCATCAAAGGCTGGTACAGCTTCAACAGCCACTTCTGCTTGACGATATCGGAATGGTAGCTGACCACCGTCGGCTTGTTCAGCCGCGCCAGGAAATGCACCAGGTCCATGTAGGGCCAAGGGAAGTGGTAGTGGATGATGTCAGCCTGGGCGGCCAACTCGGCAAAATCCTTCATGGCCGACAGCGAAAGCCCCGTCGAAGCCACATGCAAATCAAGCCTGGAGCGATGCGTTACATGATTGGCCACTGCCTCATTGCGGGCAGCGCCACGCGGGCTCAGGTAAAGCACCTCTGGCTGCACGCCATGGGCTCGAGTGCCTTCTGCAATCTGGAAGATGACTTGCTCGATGCCGCCCATGGAGTCGGGGTAATAGGTTTTGAAAAAATGCAGGACCTTGATCATCGCGCCCCGACCGACTTATAGACCTCGACGGTGGCCTGTGCGCAGCGTTCCCACGAGAAGCCACTGGCATGCAACAGCCCTTGCTGCACTGCAGCAGCCCGCCAGGTTTCATCTTCAAGCCCCTGGCGCAGCAACTCGCTCAGGGCTTCTACATCATCAGGCGCGCACATCAGCGCCGCCGAGCCTGCCACCTCTGGTAGTGAAGAGCTGTTGGAGCACACCACCGGCACCCCCGAGCTCATGGCCTCGAGCACTGGTAAGCCGAACCCTTCATAGTGCGACGGGAAGGTGAACAGCCGAGCGCCGGCAAACAAAAGTGGCAAGTCTTCACTAGCAACGAACCCAAGGTAACGTGCCCAGCCTTCTTGCTGCGCTTGGGCGATACGGCTGTGGATTGCCTCGCTGCGCCAGCCCTGATAACCGCTGAGGATCAATGGCCAACGCTGGCGCACCGCAAGCGGCAATCGGCCGTAGGCATTGAGCAGGTTCTCGATATTCTTGCGCGGTTCGATGGTACCGACGAACAGGCTATAGCCGCCTGGCTCCAGGCCATGGCGAGCAAGGGTTTCTCGTAATGCCTGAGGTGTACGAGGGTGGAATTGCGCAGAACTGGCCAAAGGTACCGCATGAATGCGCTCCAGTGGCCAGCCGAAGTATTCCGCCAGCTCCTTGCGGGTATGGTGCGAAACCGCAATAAGGGCATCTGCACGCTCCAGGGTAAGCGTCAGCTCTTTTTGCAGGTAACGGGCCAGCTGTGGCGTATGGCAATGGGCCCAGGTAAAGGGTGACAAGTCGTGAAAGGTCGCCACCCTAGGCCCTGCGAACGGCGGCAGGTAGAAATTGGTGCTGTGGTAGATGAAATCTTCGTGACCGCGCAACGCGCGCTTGCGCAGCAAAGGCATCAAGCGCCGGTAAGCTTCCACCGCCAGGGCATTTTTTTGCACGAAACGCTTGAGGCCATGCACAGCGTCGGACTGGTCCGAAGGCTTGAGTAACTCGGGCACGAACCTGCGCCCGGCGAACAGCCGCAGGTCGCTGATTTCCTCGGCATGCTGCAGCCGGGATGCCAGTTCATAGGTATAGCGCCCGATACCGGTCAACGGGAAGCGAACCGACTCGACTGAAAGGATGAGCTTCATTGATCAGCAAGCATCCAACCCAGGGTTTCTTCCAGCGATGGCGTTTGCCAACCCGGCACAAGCTCACGCAGCTTGCCGTTGTTGCCACACAAGGTTTTGACCTCGTTGGCGCGGACAAAGGCCGGGTTAACTTGCACGTCCAGGTGATGCCCGGTAATGGCCGAACACTTGCCAATGACCTCGCGCAACGAATACGTTTGCCCGGAACTTACATTGACCGTCTGCCCCAGCGGACGCGCTTCTATCAAGCCGCGATACGCCTTGACGACCGCGCGAACGTCGCTGAAATCGCGCCATACATCGAGGTTACCAAGCTCGATGGTGTCCGCCTTGCGGCGGAAGTGCGAAACGATCTTGGGCAGCAGGAAGTTTTCTGCCTGCCCAACACCGGTGTAATTGAAAGGACGCGTGATGACGATAGGCAACCGGTCACACCACAGCCGCGCCATGTATTCCATGGCCAGCTTGCTGACCGCGTAATCATTGGCCGGCGCCGGCGGGGTCTGTTCGCCCAGCATCCCTTCGGAAACGTTGCCATAGACGTTGGCACTGCTGGCAATCAACACGCACTCTGGTGTTTTGCCACAGGCCGCAATGGCTTCGAGCAGGTTCCGCGTGCCTATCAGGTTGACTTGATAGAACGCATCGGCGGCACCATGCCCAACGAAAGCAATGGCAGCCAGATGCACGACGACATCTGGCTGCAGTTCGGCCAGCAACGCGCGCAGGCCCGGCCCATCGGTCAGATCGGCCTGACGATAGTCGGGGGCCTGCAAAGGCTGGCTCCCAGTCCCGAAAACTTCATAGCCACTGGCCCGTAATTCGGCCGCCATGTAGCGGCCGGTGAACCCGTGAATACCTGTAATCAGCGCGCGTTTACTGGCCATTTGCATCAGAACGAGAACCCTTTTTCGTTACGACGCAGGTCGGCTTCGACCATCATGCGGCACAGCTCTTCCAGGCTGGTTTTCGGCTCCCAGCCCAGCACTTGCTTGGCTTTGTCGGGGTTGCCGATGAGCAGCTCGACTTCGGCCGGGCGGTAGAATTTCGGGTTGATGACAACCAGTACCTTGCCGCTGGCGGCGCAGGTACCCTGCTCTGCCTCGTCCTTGCCGCTCCACTTGATTTCAATGCCGACAGCCTTGAACGCCATGGACACGAAGTCACGTACGGTTTCGGTGCGGTTGGTGGCGAGTACGAAGGTGTCAGGCTGTTCAGCCTGCAGCATGCGCCACATGCCTTCGACGTACTCTTTGGCAAAGCCCCAGTCGCGCTTGGCATCGAGGTTGCCCAGCTCCAGCTTGTCCAGCAGGCCCAGTTTGATCTTGGCCACGGAGTCAGTGATCTTGCGGGTCACGAACTCACGGCCGCGCAGTGGCGACTCATGGTTGAACAGGATGCCGCTGGTGGCAAAGATGTTGTACGACTCGCGGTAGTTGATGGTCATCCAGTGGGCGTACAGCTTGGCCACACCGTAAGGGCTACGCGGGTAGAACGGGGTGGTCTCGACCTGCGGAATTTCCTGGACCTTGCCGAACATTTCCGAAGTCGACGCCTGATAGAAACGTGCCTTCGGATTGACGATACGGATGGCCTCGAGCAGGTTCACAGCACCCAGGCCGGTGATTTCGGCGGTGGTCAGTGGCTGTTCGAACGATACGCCAACGAAGCTTTGCGCAGCGAGGTTGTATACCTCGGTGGCTTCGGTGGTTTGCACCAGGCGAATGCTGGCCGACAGGTCGGTGAGGTCGTACTCGACCAGGTGCAGGTTAGGGTTGGTGTGAATGCCCAACTCCTCGATGCGCCAGAAGTTAACCGAGCTGGTACGACGATAGGTGCCATAGACTGTATAGCCCTTTTCCAGCAGCAGTTCCGCCAGGTAGGCGCCGTCTTGACCAGTGATCCCAGTAACGATTGCTTTCATGCGACTTAACCAACTCCGATAGTGCCGTGCGGGCATGTGTTAATAGCTAGTGATGCGGGCAGTTCCAGCCACGCATTTTCGGTTCCATGCAGAAGTATACATAGGTCGTACGCACTACTCGACTTACAAAGTACTGGCGCGGCGCGAGCTGGCACTGCTGGGGCGCCTGGAACCGGCCAGAGCATGGCAGGCGCCACCGAACGGTTTGGCGCCAAGGAAGGGAGAATAAGTGCCACTGCCCGATGCCGCCACTACAAAGCGTGTAGGAAGATTCCGAATTGGACGGTTGTTGGGGTTCGCCTTGAGGGGCAGGTGGGGCAAATATCGAGCGCCGCCCGCGCGGCGCATCGCGAGCTGCGCTCGCTCCTACGTTTGTTTTTGGCCAGTAACGCCTGTTACAGGTACGCGCGACCGCCTTGCTTGTACGACGCGATATTGCGCCATGCGCCAAAGTATTCGCGCGCAAATGGCACAGGAATGATTGGCCCGAAACAAACGTAGGAGCGAGCGCAGCTCGCGATGCGCCGCGCGGGCGGCGCTCGATATTTGCCCCAGCCTCATACCCAAGACGAACACCCGCAGCCCGATCAGCTGCGTGCATCCACCCGCGCAACCTCGCCACCCGGCAAGCTGGTTTCCGGCACGGGGCTTAGCCACACATTGACGTTATCCACACTTTCCTGAGTCAACTCACCCGCCCAGCGGTTGAGCAGGAACAGGTTGGTGATGAAGTCGTACTGGGTCTTCAGAAGGTCGCGCCGCGCCTTGAATTCATTCTGCACGGCAGTGAGCACATCCACGGCATTGACCACACCGAAGGTGAACGCCTTCTGCGCGGCAACGCTGGACTGCTGCGCCGATGACAGGGCATTACGGTTAGCGCGAATCTTCTCGACCGCAGCCTGTGCAGTCAGATAAGCGGTGGTGGTTTCCTTGACCACCTGACGCCGCACGCCTTCCAGCTGCTCCTCGGCTGCCAGTTGGTCATCGTAAAGGCCACGCACCCGCGCGGAGGTAGAGCCACCGCTGTAGATCGGGATTTTCACCCCCAACGAAGCCACATAACTGTCGCTGCGCGGCGCCTGGGTGTTGTCGTAGCCCTGGTCGTTCTGCTGCGCGCTCAAGCTCAATGACAGCTGCGGATAGTGCTCGCCTTTACCCTCGCGCACCGCCGCATTGGCCGCCTCCGCCCCGCTTTGATACGACTTCAGCAACGGGTTGGTTTCAACCGCCTGGGTTACCCAGTTCTGCAAGGGCCGGGTCGGAGCCTGCAATGCCACGTCGTTGCGCACGCGGCTGAGCGGCTCGGTAATCGGCCGACCGACGATCTCGGCCAGGGCCTCTCGGCTCACCTGCACCTGGTTGCGTGCTTCCACTTCTTGCGCAAGCAAGAAGTCCACCCGCGCCTGCATGTCGAGCTTGTCGGTGATCTTGGCCATTTGCCGATCGAACATGCTGCTGACGCGGTCGAGGTTTTTCTGGGTCGCCCGCCGCTCAGCTTGCACCAGCGCCAGCTCGTCGTCTGCGGCCAGTGCCACGAAGTAGCGCTTGGCGAGGTCGACCGTGGCTTCTGCCAAGGTATCTTCGGCCTCATGACCTTTCTGGTCTTTCACGCTCTTGGATTTCTGGTACCGCTCCCAGGCTGGCTTGTTGTACAGGTACTGGGTGAGGCTGAGCGAGTAGGTTTCAGTGTTGTAGAGGTCGCGGGTAGCCTCATTCTTACGCAGGATGCGGCTAGAGTTGGCATTGGCCGCCACTTGTGGCAGCAAACCGCCGAGCGCCGCCCGCTGCTGCTCGCTGGCAGAGCGCGCACGCGCGTAGGCGGCGAGGACCCGCGGGTCCTCCAGGCGCGCTTCACGGTACAACCCCGACAGGTCCAACGCATACGTGGATGCCGAAACCCCTTTCAGCTGCTCACCCACCGCACCCTTCCCTTCCACGGCCACCACCTGCCAGGCGACCATGCACATCATTACTCCAGGTAGCAAACGCAGCACAATCATTCCTCGATCAGCGATTCAGCGAACATGTTGCGCGCCGGTTTCAACAGGTACTGCAACATGGTGCGGTCGCCTGCGTTGATGAGGACCTCGGCTGGCATGCCGGGGTGCAGCTTGCGGTCGGCCAGTTTCTTCATGCCGTCTTCCGTGACTTTGACGCGGACCAGGTAGTACTGGTCGCCCGAACGCTCATCGACCAGGCTGTCAGCCGAAATGCGGGTCAACTTGCCTTCGATGACCGGGGTGGTGGCCTGGTTGAACGCGGAGAAGCGAACGTCCGCAGTCTTGCCCAGCTCAAGCCGGTCAATGTCTCGGGTGGCCACTTTGGCCTCAACCACCAGTTCCGACTGCGCTGGCACGATGTCCAGTAAAGGCGTGGCAGCGCTGACCACGCCACCAATAGTGTGCACTTTCATGTCCAGCACCATGCCGCTTTCCGGTGCACGGATCACCACTCGGGAGAGCCGATCACGCAGCGCCGCTTCTTTTTCCTGCAGGTCGAACACTTGGGCCTGAACGTCGGAGAGTTCCTTGGCCACATCGGCATCGAATTTCTTCTTCAGTTGCACAATTTGCAGTTCGGTCTCGCCGATTTGCAGCTTGGTCTTGGTGATGCTCGACTGGTGATCGGCCACTTCAGTCTTCAACATGTCGAGCTTGCGCTCCTGCTCCAACAAACGCTGGTTGTCGACAAAGCCTTCAGCCAACAACTCTTTCAACTGCTTGATTTCACCTGAGTAGGACTTGTTCAGCCCTGCCTTAGTGCGAATCATGTCGTTCAGACCAGCAATCTGCTGCTGCATCTGCTGGATCCGCTCGCGGTTGACAGAGATTTCACCCAGCAACGAGTCATGGCGAGCCTTGAACACCTGCTGCTCACCAGCCAGCGCCTCTTGCGCGCGGTCTGAGTCTGTACCTTCCATCGTCACCGGCGGGATCGATTCCAGGCCGTCACGCTCTGCACGCAGCCGCGCTTCTTTATAACGCGCAACAATCAGCTGGTTGCGTGTGGACTCGTACTCGGCGCTGAGCTGCGACTCATCCAGCACAATCAGCGGGTCACCCTTCTGCACCAGGTCGCCATCACGGGCATGCAGCTCTTTGACGATGCCACCCTCCAGGTGCTGCACAGTCTTGCGGTAGTTTTGCACGGTTACCACGCCGCTGCCGTGCACGGCGTTGCTCAATGGCGCGAAAGCCGCCCATGTGCCGAAAATGCCAAAGGTGACAAAGACAATGGTCAGCCCGATGCGGCGGATGCCGCGATCCGACGTGGGCATGTCATCAAAGTTGTGGTCGAACGTTGTGATCGCTTTACTGCTCATCTAGAAATCCTTTCAAGCGCCAGTGCTGGTGGTGGCGGCAGGTACAACGGCCGTGGGCGCAGCTGGGACGGCGCTTGGCGCCGTTGGCGTAGCAGCAGGCGACTGTGCCGAAGCTGCCTGGGCGCCGCGCTGCTGGAGCTTGGCTTGCTGCGCAGCCAGCTCGGCTATAACACGGTCGCGCTCGCCATACAGCGAAATGGTGCCACCAGCCATGACCAGGATGCGGTCCAGGCGCGTAAGGATATTAGGGCGGTGAGAAACAATGAACACGGTCGCGCCGGTTTCCTTGAGCTTTTGCAGGGCCACGCCCAGTGCACGTTCGCCCACATCGTCGAGGTTGGAATTAGGCTCGTCGAGTACTATCAATCGCGGGTTGCCGTAGATGGCGCGAGCCAGACCGATACGCTGACGCTGACCACCCGACAGGTTTACGCCTTCACTGCCAATGACCGTATCGTAGCCATCCGGCAGCATCAGGATCATTTCATGCACACCCGCCATTTGCGCGGCCTGCACTACCTTGTCAGGGTCGACCTTGTCGAAACGCGCGATATTTTCGCTGATGCTGCCCTCGAACAGCTCAATGTCCTGCGGCAGGTAGCCCACATAAGGACCAAGGGCTTGCTTGTCCCAACTGGCAATGTCGGCGCCATCAAGGCGGACCACACCATGCTGGGGCGGCCAGATGCCCATCAATGCACGTACCAGGGTGGACTTACCGGCTGCGCTTGGGCCGACGATGCCGACGATGGAGCCAGCGGGGGTTACGAAGCTGATGTTGCGCAGCACTGGGGACTTAGCGCCAGGCGGTGCGACGATGAGATTTTCGACTTGGATGTGACCTTCAGGCGCGGGCAGCGGCATGCGCTCAGGTTCTTTATTGAGGTCGTCCATGACTTTATTCAGACGGTCGTACTGCACCTTGGCAGCGACAAAGCCCTTCCAGCTGTTGATCATTTGATCGATAGGGGACAGCGCCCGACCAAGCAACAAGGAACCAGCCATCAACAGACCTGGATTGATTTCATGCTGAATGACGAGATAAGCACCTAAAGCCAACATGACCGATTGCGACCACATTCGGAACATCTTCGAGATAGAGCTGACGATCCCACCCTTATCGCTAGCCTGTGATTGCAGCATCATTACGTAGCGCTGACGCTTGGCCCAACGGTTCATGAGCGTTTCGAGCATACCCATGGACTCGATCACCTCGGCATTACGCAGCGTCTTAGACGTGATCACGTTCGAAGCTACGTTTTCTTTGTTCGCTATGGCTAGAGCCTGACCTGTCACGCGATGATTAATAACTGCAAAGACGGCCAAAATGAATCCACACGCCAACGTCATCCAACCAAACCACGGGTGAAATAGGAACATGACGGCCGTATAAATGGGAAACCACGGAGCGTCAAAAAATGCGAAGACGCCCGCTCCCGTGAAAAACTGTCGCAAGGACGTCAAGTCATTCAACGACTGCGCCGTAGCATCCCCCCCCCCACTCTGAAGCGACCGCTTAAAGCTGGCTCTATACACATCCCTGCTCAACAGCACATCTAGCCTATTGCTTATACGCACCATGATCCGCGACCGAACCCATTCGAGCGAGCCTAGAGTCAGCAACAGGACGGTCAGGATCAATGTCAGCATCAACAATGTTGACGTGCTGCCGGACGGCACGACCCGCCCGGAAACCTGAATCATGTACAAAGTAGGCACTAGCATCAGCGTGTTGACGAAGAAGCTGAAGAAACCGACCGAAAGGAAGCTGCTCTTACAAGCTTTGAGGGCAGCTTGCAGGTTATTTTCGGATTGTGAACTCATGGTATCCATACTGAGGTAGGCGAAAGCGGAGGGCAGTGTAACATCCGCATCGGGGCAGCTGCGTGTCAGATTGTCCGGAAGCTGACTCGTTCCGTGACCAATCGCCTGAATCATGAAAGTTTCGGCGAGAAACCTTGCGGAAATTTTCCAGCCTTTACACGCATGAGCATGAGACGACAGACGGCTATCCACGCAGGAAAAGCAGTTGAAGCCATGTCAAAAAAACCGCACCATGCAAACATATTGCGCTCAAACGATTCGTAAATCGTTGATTTTCTGATTTTTAAAGGTAATTTTCTCTAATCCCTGCATTCCGGTCAGGTATCCCCGGCACCCCGTGCCGAGTGCTAGCAGAATCGCTAAGTTCCCAGCGGATATGAAATTTTTTTTAGAAATCGTGGTTGACAACATTTCCCTCGGACGGCATCTTCGCCACTCGCAGGGAGCCATCACTGGCCGCTTGGTGCACGCACGGGTTTGAGCAAGTTAGCTACCAGTGTTTTTGCTTAAAAGGAGCTTAACAACGCCATGTCTATGCCTTCGCAGACCCTTGACGGCCTGAAAATCAGCTCTCGGGTCACGCTGCTCGAGCCGGGCATGTATATCTTCCGCTACGCCTCGCAGCCTCCTGCCGACAAGCCCGTGTGCATTGCTTTGCAGCAAGCGCCACTGGGCAAAGGCTCCATCGACTTCTTCCCCGCTGAAGGCGTCAGCAAAAACATGCTGACCAAACTGGGTGACACCCTTGTGGCGCGGGTCAAAGGTGGCGTTACCACCGTGTTGATCACCGAGTACCACATGTTCGACGAAGTGATCGAGCCGGTGGACCTGCGCATTGATCGCATCGACACTTCACCTGCCATCATGCGCACCTACGCCGTGGTCGCCACCTCCGAACCCGCCCAGTCTATTGCTGCCAACTCCAAACCGCTGCATATCACGCTTACAGCACACCTGCGGAATGTGGGTGAAGTGGTATCCAGCGAAGGCTGGGTTGGCGCACCGGGCACTGACGACTTCATCGAATCCTTTGCCGTCGACTGGGCCGAAAAGCCCGTCGGCGTCGACCTGCTTTATACCTGCACAGTGGCCGGCTCCGGCCCCTGCCGCAATGTCTCCACGGGCACTTTTGTCGGCGCCCGTGCTCAGGGCCTGCCCCTGCTATGCGTGGGCTTCAGTCTGGTTGGGCCATTGCGCAAACATTACGAACTCACAGGCCTGGTTGTGTTCGGCAATGCCGAGCCACAACGCCTGGTCACCAATCAGATGATGCATGGCCCCACCGGCAACGAGCCGTTGGTGGCGCTGCATATCGCCCTTACCCCCGTTACGAAGATGAACGCTGCCCGCCTTAAGTCTCCGTGGGAAAACTCTGCAAGTAAGCAGAACACTATTGCAGCGGGCCAAATGGCCTGAAGTAACAGGAATACACAATGCAATACGATAATCCCGTATCGAGCAGCGATCTGCTGGCAACCCTGACCGCCGAAAGCGCCAACCTCTCCGACTCCACCATTGAGGCTATCAACAGCCTGCTGAACCTGGAGAACGTAGAAGCTGTTGACGTTGCTGGCATCACCGGCACCACCGTCCAGCTGCCAGAATCCGGCACTGCAAGCATCGTTCAAGGCACCGTTGCCGGCGTTAAAGGCGACACCGTCGTTGTTGACCTGGCCGCTGCTGAAGCCGCTGGCGTGAGCGTTTACAACCTGCAAAGCGATGCCAACCTGGTCGTGAACCTGGAAGGCCAAGCTGCTGGCGCTGCCGACGTACAACTGTTCGCTGCCCTGGCAGTCGACACCTCGGCCATCGACCTGGTAGTTACCACCGGCAACGGTGATGACGTGATCACCGTCAAAGGCGACCAGAACACCCTGATCGACGCTGGCGACGGCAACGACACCATCGTTACTGGCAACGGCGACAACGTCGTTATCGCTGGCGCTGGCAACAACAACGTGACCACCGGTTCGGGCAATGACACCGTCATCCTGAGCGGCAGCAACCACGCTGATATCGTCAACACCGGCGAAGGCTACGACGTTGTCCAGCTGGACGGCTCGGCTGCAGACTACGACTTCGCAGTCGGCAACAACTTCACCGTTAACCTGACCGGCAACCAGACTGCTGCCATCAGCAACGCTGAGTTCCTGTCGTTCGCCAGCGGTGACACTGTAGCCCTGGCTCACAGCGACGAAGAAGCAGCAGCCCTGCGCCTGTACCAAGGCATCCTGGGTCGCGACGCTGACCAAGCCGGCGCCAAAGCATTCACTGGCCTGGTGAACGATGGTACTTCGCTGACTGACATCGCCAACCAGTTCCTGAACTCTGCCGAGTTCGGCGGTGCTGCCACCGAAGCTAGCATCAACGACCTGTACAACACCCTGCTGGGCCGCAACGCTGACGAAGCTGGCTCCGACGCATGGCAAGCTGTATTGGCCAATGGCGGCTCGCTGGCCGACGTAGCTGCAGCTATCGCTGTGTCTGAAGAAGCTCAGGACCGTGACCAGTCCAACGGCGACTTCGTCCGTGACCTGTACACCAGTGTCCTGGGCCGCGAAGCCGACGAAGCTGGCCTGGACGCCTGGGTATCCCAGCTGTTCAACGGCACCAGCCGCGCAGACGTTGCCAAAGGCATCGTTGGTTCGGTTGAAGCTTCCGACAAGTCCAACAGCGACTTCATTGACGCTCTGTACCTGTCGGCTACTGGCCGCGCTGCTGACGACGCTGGCAAAGCTGCTTGGGAAGCTGTACTGGAGAACGGTGGCACCCACGCTGACGTTGCCCTGGGCATCGTTGGTTCGGCCGAAGCTATCGACCACATCGACAACGTCGTTGTACTGCACGGCCAAGTTTAACTAGCCCTGCTTTGACGTTGCATATGTCCGGCCTTCGGGCTGGGCGTATGCCAAAGGGGCGACTTTCGGGTCGCCCCTCTTTTTTATTTGTGTAGCCAAGCCAAAGCTTATGTCCATACACCTAGATCATGGGCGAGAAACGCTCATGGACATTTTCCATCGCCATCGCAAGGTCGGTGAATATGAACTTGCCGCCAGCGTACTGGACCGGGCCATGCAAATCGCTGAGCACCGGCCGGAGGCGTTGATATGGAAAGGGATTGCGGCTCTGCCGCATGACCCGAAGCTGGCCTTTTTATTTCTTGCCACCGCTGCACAGCTGCTACCCGAACGAGCCGATGTTCAGGCACTGGCAGGCCGCGCCCTGCTGGCACAAGGGCAAGTGGAACTCGCGACTCGCTATCTCACTATGGCATGGCAGAAGCTCCCCGGGGACGCGACGCTTCGCATGCTGCTATGGCAAGCACGCAGCCAGTCTGAAACACCGGCCAAGCTACGCAGCATGATTCTCGCCCATTTGCCTGAGATCAATTCGCCCAAGGAACTGGCGCAGGTACTCAAGTTACTCACAGCGCAAGCTGGCGCCTCTGGCACAGTAGGTGTGGTGCATTACCTGGAGCAGCAGCGCGAAGTGCAGGGCTGGGCCATTGATCTTGGCAACCCGCACGCTCCGGCCTCATTAAAGATTGAGGCTGGCAGCGCCAAGGTTGACGCCGTAGCCAATATACCCCACCCATTACTTAGCGCTGCCGGCCTGGCGACCACCCATGGAGGCTTGCGCATAAGCGTGCCAAACCCCACAGCAGCTGTGCATATCCGCTTTGCGGACAATACACCGCTACTGGGCAGCCCCGTGTTTGCGGTGCCGTCATTTGTTCCACCTCCTGAACACCCCAGCCTGGGTGTGAGTCAGCACGTAGATGTACTGATACCGGTTTATGATGGGCTGCACGAAACACTTGAATGCATCAACAGCGCCCTCGAAGCTCGCAAACTTAATCGCACTCCTCATCGCCTGGTCGTGATCGAAGACGCCACCCCCGTGCCGGCTCTGGCGAAAGCGCTGAAAATGCTGGCTAGTAAAGGCAAAATCACGCTGGTGAACAACGCTGTGAACCTGGGCTTCATCCGTACCATGAACCGTGCGATGGCACTGAGCCCTGGCAAGGATGTGGTATGGCTGAATGCCGACACACGGGTACAAGGCAACTGGCTCGACCGCTTGCGCAACATCGCTCACAGTTCCGCAGATATCGCCTCTGTCACGCCATTCACAAACAATGGCGAGCTGATGAGTTTTCCACAGAGCCAAGTCAGCCATACCATGCCCAATGCGCATGAGCAGGCAGCACTGGATGACCTGGCCAAACATGCCAACATCTCTCCCGTCGAGATCGAGACTGGCTGCGGCTTCTGCCTGTATGTAAAGCGTGCAGCGCTAAACCAGGTCGGCTATCTGGATGAAGTTCACCTGGCCAGAGGTTATGGGGAAGAAACCGACTGGTGCCTGCGTGCGCGCAGCTTTGGCTGGCGCCACATGGGCGCGCCTAATGTATTCGTGGCGCATCAAGGCGGGATTTCTTTCGGGGCGGAAAAAACACTGCGCGTCGCACAGAACAACGCTATCTTGCGCCGCCGCTATCCAGACGCTTCGGCACGCTATAATGCGTTTTGCCTGCGAGACCCGATCAAAGCTGCCCGTGACGCGCTACAACGCGCCCGACTGGCACGCTTCGCACAACAGAGCGATGAACGAAAAGCCTCGCAATGGCCGATGGAGTCAGGTAATACGCTACACATTCACGACGGCACAGGGGCTGATTCTACCCTCGCTCTTGTCTGGCACCGGGACAGCCATCGCACTTGGGTCACGCTGAAAGCCCCACTTGCCCCCTTGCCTTTGGAGCTTGACTACGAGATGCCTGGAGAATTCTCCGAGCTGGTCAAGAACCTAGCCACGCTGCCACTGAAAGACATCGTGCTCGAACACCAGGTCCAGTGCCCCTCCAAGCTCTGCGATCTGCCCTCACTGCTGAACATTCCTTACACAATCGTACACCGTGACGGCCATCTGCAAGGCCAGGACGCTACCTACGATTGGCAGCGCTTTGCCAACCGGGCAGAAAGCGTGGCTTTACCGTGGCAGTCCTGGCATAGCGCATTCGCCGAGGCGTTCCCGCAAGCCAACCTGGTTATTCAACCATGCGCCGAACTGCCCACGCCTGCAACCAGCCAACCCAACATACTGCTGATCGGCGACGCCCTGGATGATCCAGACATCATCCAGTCCTGGGTTCGCCTTGGCAGACGCATCACTCGAGAGCAGTTACCGCTTACGCTGCTGGTCAAACAAAACACACCGTGGCTAAAAACTTTATCTGCAACCGGTGCGGTTCAGGCACTACCCCAGGTGAACGGTTTCAGCTTGCCGGAAATTGCCAAGGCGAGCGGATGTGATGCGGTGGTAAGCCTTGCCGCTTCTCCTGGCGAAAAATGGCTTGCCCCGGAACTTGCCAGCCAGTTGGATTTGCCGTTGTATACGCGTTGCCATTCCCTAGGCACTGAAGCAGGGGCGACCTGTGTAACCCAATTACCATTTTCACTGAGCCAAGCCTGATGACACAGAACGTCCTCAACGAGCGGCCGGCGGGTCAGAAACCTGTAGCGCTCTCCTCTTTTCGTGGCTGCATCAACGGACTGTACGGGGATGTTCTGCAGGGGTGGGCTATCGATATCACGCAGCCTGATCAGCGCCCTGTCATCGAAGTTTTCGTTGACGGGGCCAGTGTCGCATTCGCCAGGGCAGACCAACATGAGCCCAATGCCCCACAAGGCGATCACTTCCATGGCTTTACCGTGCAACTGCGCCAGAGCCTGCTGGCGGATGCCAACCGAATAACCGCTGAGATTGCTAATACAGGCATCCAGCTCGAAGGTGAGATTGAGCTCCCTTCCCTGCCTCCAAAAGAAACTGCTGCCGTAGCTTCACAGGTATGGCATACGGGTGGGCTGCGCGTCGGCGGCTGGTCTTGGGATCCACAGGCGCCGCATCGCCATGTTGAAGTTACGCTGCGAGAAGGTAGCCGGGTTGTCGCCCAGGTCACTTGCAATACCCACCACCAGGCACTCGCGTATCGCGCCACAAGTGATCACGGCTTCACGATAGACCTGCCGTGGGAACTGGCAGATGGCAAGTTGCATGTCATTGAAGTGACCAATGACCTCGGACAGTCGCTATCAGGAAGCCCCATTCGTTTGCGCTGCCGCCCGGAGGGCCTGGAAGGCCTGTTGCATCAGCTTGAACTGAAACCCGATTCTGCAGTGCAGGCCTTGGTGGCAGAAGTTGCGAAGGAGCAATCATCGCGCTTGCCAAAAAGCGCAGGATGGCAGCACTACCCACGATGGTACGACGCCTTCCAGAAGCGTGAGCCTATCGCTGCAACCCCGTCTAGGTTCACACCCGGCCTGTTACTGCTCAGTGAAGGTGACGCCGCTCTTGAACGAATCAGCCTCGATAGCCTGGGCGATGACGCTGAAAGTGTCCATCAGCTGGCGAAGGCTGCCCCGGCCGACCTCCTCCCCGCAGTTGAACAACTGCTGGCAGCCGGCTGCGACAGCATTATCCAGATCGCTGCAGGTGACAGACTGGCGCCCCAAGCCATCGCGCAGCTTTGCAATTTGCTAGAGGATGGTTGCGCTTGGGCCTATGCCGACTGTGACCGCGACGGGCCACAAGGCCAACGTAGCCAGCCATGGTTCAAGCCGGTTTGGGACATTGACCTGTTCATTGGCGCAGACATTTTCTCTGCTGGCGCAATTTTCTCTGCCGCCATTGTCAAAGAGGCTTTGGTTCTGCTCAACGCAGACAAAAAGCAGTCTGCCATTAACCGCCACGATCTAATCGCCGGCATAGCACTAGTTACAGAGCTAAACGGCAGGTCTGTATCACACCTGCCTCGGGTTCTCTACCATCGCTCTAGCAACGCCTGTACAAGCCCGGAGCAAGCTGTGCCCTCAAGGCAACGCAAGGACGCCGTGACGTGGTTATGCCAAAGCCTGGCCCCAGGCGCGCAGGTCAGTGCCGTACCAGACTACCCTGCTCTGCTCAGGGCTCACTGGCCGCTGCCCGAGCAACTGCCACGTGTCAGCCTGATCGTACCCACACGTGACCAGTACAAGCTGCTGCACGCCTGCATCGAAGGCCTGTTGAACAACACGGATTATCCAGACCTGGAGATCATTGTTGTCGACAACCAGTCGACTGACCCGCAGACATTGGCCTACCTCGCCGAACTCACGCAGCGCGGCGTTAAGATTCTTGCGCACCCACACCCCTTCAACTACTCCACGATCAACAATCGCGCGGCGAGCGTTGCCACGGGAGAGCTAATCGGCCTGGTCAACAACGATATCGAAATCATCGAAAGCGGCTGGCTGAAAGAAATGGTTTCGCAGGCACTGCGCCCCGGAATCGGCGCAGTGGGTGCCAAGTTGCTGTGGCCCAACAGGATGGTCCAGCATGGTGGAGTAGTTGTTGGCGTCAATGGCCTTGCTGCCCATACCGGCAACACCTTGGAGCAACGAGATGCCGGGTATCTGGGGATGAACCAGATTACCAGACGGCAGAGCGCGGTTACGGCGGCATGCCTGCTGCTCCGCAAGTCGTTGTTCGACTCCATTCAGGGATTGGATGAACGAGCGTTTCCTGTGGCGTTCAACGATGTCGATTTATGCTTGCGCATTCATGAACTTGGCCTGCGTAATCTATGGACCGCCTTCGCGCAATTGATCCATGCAGAATCCGCCAGCCGAGGCAAAGATATCTCGCCAGAGAAAATGGCACGCGCCCAGCGAGAGCAGCAGTTGTTTACAGAACGATGGTCCGTCAGCTACAGGGATCCCTACTATCATCCCGCATTAAGCCTGGACTATTTGACCGGCCCTTACGGGGGCTTGTCATTGCCGCCAGAACCAGAATATTGCGCCCCCAGAAAATTGGCATCCAGTGAGATTCATGGTCATATCTACTTGGCTGATCCTTCCTGAAGCGCCAATACAATCACCCATCAATACAGGGACACATTGACATGAAGCATCTGGACTGCACACTTCGAGATGGTGGTTATTACAATAACTGGAATTTCTCCGAAGCGCTGATTGCACAGTACATAACCGCCATGCAAGCGGCTGGCATTCAAACGATTGAACTGGGCCTTCGTTCGTTAAAAAACAGCAGTTTTAGCGGCGCCTGCGCTTATACCACTGACGCCTTCCTGAGCACCTTGGATCTACCCCCCTCCATGACGATTGGCGTGATGGTTAACGGCAGTGAACTGGTAGGGAAAAACGCGGGGCAGCAAGCACTGCAGCTACTGTTCCCCAGCCCCGCGAGTGAATCGCCGGTTGACCTGGTGCGTATTGCTTGCCACGTTCATGAATTTGCAGAAGCCCTGCCTGCGGCGAGCTGGCTCAAAGAACAGGGCTACGATGTAGGTTTCAACCTGATGCAGATCGCGAACTGCTCAGAAAGCGAAATTAAAGCGCTGGCCAAACTTGCAAACAACTACCCGCTGGATGTGCTGTATTTTGCTGACAGTATGGGGAGCATGTCCCCCGATGAAGCGGCACAGATCATCCAGTGGCTGCGTAGTGAGTGGCAGGGTGCCTTGGGTATCCACACCCATGACAATCTCGGCTTGGCGCTTTCCAATACCTTGCGCGCGATAGATGAAGGCGTTACCTGGGTCGACTCTACAGTCACGGGCATGGGCCGAGGGCCCGGCAACGCCCGCACCGAAGAGCTGGCTATCGAGATTGCTGCACGCACTGGGAAACCAGCGAATCTGATACCTTTGATGACGCTTCTCCGTGAGCACTTCAAACCCATGCAAGTTAAGTATGGCTGGGGGACCAACCCCTATTACTACCTCGCTGGAAAATATGGTATCCACCCAACCTACATTCAAGAAATGCTGGGTGACTCCCGCTTCGGCGAAGAAGACATTCTTGCGGTCATTGAATACCTTCGTAACGAAGGCGGTAAGAAGTTCAGCGTGCATACACTTGATGCCGCCCGACACTTTTACCGTGGCGCGCCCACAGGGCAGTGGGCACCGCAGGATCTTTTTGCCGGCCAAGATGTATTGCTCCTAGGTACGGGCCCTGGCGTAGCGGCGCACCGGCAAGCATTGGAACACTTCATTCGCCAGCATAAACCGGTTGTGATGGCTCTAAACACGCAGAGCTCAATTGCTGCTGAATTGATTGATGTCAGGGTAGCTTGCCATCCCGTCCGCCTTCTGGCCGATTGCGACGCACATATCGAGCTGCCTCAGCCTTTGATTACGCCCTACTCCATGCTGCCAATGGATGTGCAGGGTGCGCTCGCCAACAAAAACGTCCTTGATTTCGGCCTGAATGTTCAGCCCGATAATTTCACGTTCCAGGACACCCATTGCACTATCCCGACCTCGCTAGTGGTAGCGTACGCCATGGCTGCCGCCAGCTCTGGCAAAGCTAAACGCATCCTGATGGCTGGCTTCGATGGGTATCCTGGCGAAGACCCGCGGAATGCTGATACCAACAAGCTTTTGAGGCAGTATCAAGACACCCCGTCCAGCACGCCGTTGCTCTGCCTGACGCCAACTCGATATGATATTAGCTGCCAAAGCATTTATGGGCCACTGAAATGAAATATGAAAAAACGACGTGTTTTCTACCCTGCCGAAAAGGTAGCGAACGCATTCCGAACAAGAATATAAAACCATTTGGCGGCCACGAATTCGGCTTGATTGAAATCAAGCTGAAGCAACTGCTTGAAGCTGACGCTGTTGATGCCATCGTGCTGAGCACCAACGACGAAAGCATCCTTGACTACGCCTCATCGCTTCAAAGTAATAAAATCAAACTCCATAAGCGACGAGAAGACCTGTCTTCCAGCCAGACCAGCACTGACCAGTTGGTGGCGCATGCGCTTGAGTTGATCGGCGAAGGTAATATCTTGTGGACCCACGTTACCTCGCCATTCCTCAGCGCCAGTCATTACAACGAAATCGTAAAGCTTCACAATGAGAAAGTACTGGACGGGTACGACTCCTTGATGACCACAAATTTGCTGCACGGCTTCCTCTGGCAAAATGGCGAAGCCATGAACTATGACAGAAACGTAGAGAAATGGCCGAGAACGCAAACCCTCACCCCGGTACATGAAGTAAACAGTGGTGTATTCCTTGCTCATGCAAGTATTTACAGGGAGCTAGACGACCGAATTGGTCGTAAACCCTACCTTCATCCACTGGGCAAACTGATCAGCCATGACATTGACTGGCCGGAAGACTTCACAATCGCGGAATGCCTGCTAGAAAAAGGTTTGGTTACCCTATGAAGAGTATTAAATCGAATCTAGGCGACTACGCCACACTGGTTTTTGACTGCGATGGTGTGCTGCTAGACTCGAATAAAGTGAAAACCCAAGCCTTCTACCAAGCAGCGCTGCCTTACGGCGAAATGGCCGCCCAGGCTCTCGCTGATCACCACGTCGCTAATGGCGGGGTTTCACGCTATAAAAAGTTTTCATATTTCTTAGAACACATAGTCGCCCAACACGTTGAAGGACCTACATTAGAGCAGCTTCTAGACCGCTACGCTGAATACGTTAGGAGCGGCCTGCTCAGCTGCGATGTAGCGAGTGGCATACGGGAGCTTCGGGCCAAAACTCCGAATACTCGCTGGTTGATCGTTTCTGGCGGTGACCAGAGCGAACTCCGTGAGGTTTTTGCACAACGAAAGCTTGCTGAGATGTTTGACGGCGGCATATTCGGAAGCCCAGATGCTAAAGAGGAAATTCTTGCACGCGAGCAACGCGGCTCAAATATCGCATCTCCTGCGCTCTTCATCGGCGACAGTAAGTATGACTTCAAGGCAGCTAGCGAATCGAATTTGGATTTCCTTTTTTTGAGTGACTGGTCCGAAGTTAAGAACTGGCAGCAATGGTGCCATGAGAATAATATATATGCCCTAGGCAATATTTCTTCTCTGCTCGAAACCCGTACCCATCCTGAATAGAGAACGCATTAAATTATTACGCATTGGGCAGCGCCACTCCAGGCACTGCCTTGCGGGGAATATCCTGCACCCTCTGCGCTTTGTAAATTTCATTTCAACTTCAGCGCCCCAACCGAAAATTTATTTCAGAATTCAGCCTCAGTCAAAGGTAAAAACCAGAGTATAGCAAACCAAGTCAAATCCCGACAAACCATCTATGCCTACTTAGCATTATTATTTTTACATTTTTATAATCGGACATTAACATGATTATTGGCCCCTCGCACGTAGTACGCTGGCAAAGGCTAAGAGATTTTTTTGAAATCGATAGCAAGTTTCATGGAGTCGGTGGCCTCCCGATCTGGCATGATAGTATCAAGAGCTGCTCAAGAACAAATAGCCCATTCATCATGGTAGGTGACTTTAGATTCGGCAACACCTATCACCTGACGCATAATGAAAGCGACGCCTTCATTGTAAAGAAAGCATTTATAAACCCAGAAATAGACAAGCTCATGTATGACAAGTCCATTGAAAGCCTAGAAACTCTTCAAAGAGATGATATAAGGCTAGTTTTCTGGTGCCTATTAATCAGAGAATATAAAAATATCAATGAGGATAAATATCTCAATAACAGCACATACCAACACCCCATTTGGAATCTACCCGAAATTGAAAACAAATTCAGGAACAGCGTAAAACTTTCTGACATACTTCATTACGATCTTAACTTTTTGTTTATTGACTCAAGCAATCATCCTTCAATTTTTGGTTATTACTTCCTCAAAAAAATCCACGAAGGATTTACTTCCACCCAAGCACTAACCTTGGCTCTGAAGGCAAAAAAATCGTTTTTCAAAATATTTGATTGTTACAAAAAAGACAGCTTTATTGTATCGGGAACCACTAACACATTCAGACTAATCAAGGATTACCTAAGACGAGGAATTCTTGATACAACAACAGTCGGCGGCTTTCATGTCAGGGAAGCTGATGAGGCACTTTTTTCATCACATAAATATCATAAAACGCTAATCTACTTTGCAAAAGAAGAAGATTCCAAACCGAACGAAGCCACTCTTACCTTCTTCGACAAAGCGCCATATCAAAATAAAGTACTCATCATAAAAAAAGACGGCAAGACCTTTTTTTACAAAGCATTTAAGCAAGAAAAACCAACACTATGCTTCGTAATGATTAATACTACTGAAGACGAAGAAATAGCTGGCGATATTTACAACCTTATCGGACTCGCGCAAGTACTTTATCTATCAATGGCCTTAATCAACAAAGATGGCACGATTAAAACTAATCCTTATTGCAAGCTTAAATCAATATTATCATAACCACACATCAAAAAGCCTGAGGCGAGCGATTTCACATCGAAAAAACCGGCCGCCTCAGCTAAGCAAATTTATAAATAGCTCATTGCAAATCTGCAGCGAGCCATTTAATTTTCTAGGATATTAAGAGCAGGTAGACTCTGAATACCCTGCTACGCATTAAGCGCCATTTCAGTCACGTCAAAAAACTCACTTTTAAATTTGGACCGCGAACTTTGAAACCTTGAAAATACGGGCGCGAAGCTTATTTTTCCACTGTACTTGATATCAGCATACCGGGACTCGGAGGGTATCCTGCCTAGACTTTTAGCAGCACATTTCATCGCTAATTCCCCCAGATTCAGGAGCGCGTGGCAGTCCGATATCTGCCCCAGAACCCAATCATTCCTAGAATGAAATGTATCGTTTATAGCTTTTCTCGAAAAATCAAACGCAGCAAGAAACTTCCAACCTGACTCTTTATTCCTACCAACAAAGGCGAGTATCGCAGCCTTTAGAATCAAGCACTGACAATAATTCCAATAGCTGAGCTGGTTTAGATTGGGCTCATATCTGCGCAGCGCCGAATCGATTACCCACTCAGCATCTTCAACACGGTCATTAAGGAGAAGCACTAGGGCAAATGCTGTCGCTGAGGAAATACCCCAGCGTGCAGTATTAGGGGTACAATATTCTACCGCGTCGTCAAACTTTGTTTTTGACTCCAATAGAACACCAATCACCCACCCCCGATACTCCGGGGCCTCCAGGTACTTATAGGAAATCAAAGTTATTAATGCGCCATAAAAATGGTTGTTCACAGGCATAATTGACAGGGCATTGAATGCAACGAAAAATAATTCGTTATTTTCCATGCCGCGAGTAGCAGCGTTGATTATGGCGCCTGTAACATAAAACTCATCAGCGAGCTTTTTTTCATCCAGCCTATATTTTTCAAAGGCTCCGGCTAGCTCCAACTTATGTTCATCAGAAGCCAGTTGTAAACTTTCATAGACCGAAAAATCTCTGATATTGACCTCAATGGCTACCTGCTGAGGATCGCCAGCGTCCACCCATTTGAATGGCACATCCCGCTGCGCTTGGCTAAGATTTATAAATTTGGAAGCATCGACGCTCGCAAATTCAATCACGACTGAGGACAGCCCTATATTTGTCACTTTCATTTTATAAGCTTCCTTCCTACTGCATGGCCATCTTTCAAGGTCATGTAGAGCTTCTTGAGATCCATAGCTTGGCTAGCTGAGGTTCTCCTTACCTCTGTGTCGGATGCCGCCTTGTGTTGGGCAATTGAGCTACTGATATGCTTTAACGTTACTACTAAGGCTTCCGTACTAGGCTCAATAACATAACCATTCTTATTTGGAACAATGTCTTCGCCTATGCCTCCCATGTTACTGGCGACCGCCCAGCATCCGCTAGCAACCGCTTCACGGGTTACAAGGCCGAAGCTTTCCGGCCACATCGATGGCGCAAAGAGGACATCCATTTTCCCATAAAGGTCTACGATTCCTTTCTGGCTTACGCGACCGATAAAGGTTACTGGCACTTTCCCCCACTGAGAATGATGTTCATACCCCTCTTCCTTGGAATGGTCAACAATCAAAAACTCAAGATTCTCAGGCTGACTCTGAAGCACTGCTTCCTTAAGCAGATAATACCCCTTGTGCTCCGACATTCCGCCGATATGCCCGCAGACAACCCGCTTGGTGTAAGAGGTATCTTTCTGCGTCCACGAAATGTCGCTGGAGACGCCATTAGCTACAACTTCTATCTGCGGGATACCGTTTCGACGATAAATGTCTGCGAACGCGTTCGACACGGTCAGCACCCTCGAAGCACTGTGCAGGAGGTCTTTCAGATCGCGGCGTCGCTCGATGGAATCTGCCAACTTCATATTCGTTGGCATTTCTATGAGCTCGTAAGGGTCAGGATGCCCGTCAGGATAAACTTTTGAGTTATGGTCGACCAAGAACTGGAAATCCGAGATCCACCAGGCATCGTGAATAGTGACCATGTAAGGAATTTTGGCATCTCGTGCCGCTTCCACAATCGAAGCTGTCAAACGCTGGACGCAATGGAAGTGGATCAAATCGGGTTTTTCCAGCTCCAGGAACTCTTGGAACAGGCGATACATCTCTGGGTCTTTAGGATGCCAATCCATGTGCTCACGCCACAGGGTTGTAGACCGGTAGACCCGGCAGCCCTCATAGGTGTAGACAGTCATCTGATGAGCGGGTCTGCACTCGACATCCGCTGTGAACACACAGACATCGAAGTCCTCGGCGTAAGCGCTTCTGAACTCTGAGAAGTTATCAGCCACGACACGCGTGGCACCACCAATCGCCTGCGGCGGGAAAAATACGTTGACCAACGCAATTTTTTTCCTCGGCTTGGCTTTCTGAATGCCACTTACGAAATCATCGAGCGTAGCTGCCAGCGTACTTCCAAGCGCCTGCAGGCTGTAATCGTCCTGGGCCCGCTTCTGAGCGGCCTGGCCTACCTGTTGCCGTAAGGCTTGGCTACCAGCGAGGTTTTTTAATGCCAGGTACCATTCTTCTTCAGTCGTGGCTAGGAAACCATCTTCTCCATCTTTGACAACATCACGGTAATTGGCCGTGCTGCTCAAAACCGATGGGATACCAAAACAGCCTGCTTCAAACCATTTCAGCTCGCTTTTACAGGCATTGACTTTGTCATCGTGCAACACCGCGATATTGATATCCGCTTGCTCAAGCAGCGACCAATAACCTTGCACACTGTCCATGGCCGGCAACTGGGTAAACTGCTGAGCGTATTTTGCGGTAAATGACACTGGCAATCGCAGGTAACCCACAACGACCAAACGAGCCTGAGGGGTCTCGCTAAGCACACGCTCAATCGCAGGCAGCGCCTGTTCGATAAAGTCGGTGTTGTGTGCTTGAGTACCGCTGCCATAGAAGATATCGATGGTCTTCTTGTGCGATTTGTCGTTTGTGCGAATCTGATTCAATCTGTCCAGGCCGTTGCGATGCAACCAGCACTGTTTTTCTCTCACCAGCTTGGCGAGTTCCAAACGCAGCGGCTCAGTGGATGCGATCCCCTGGCGGCAAAGTCGCGCAGCGGCATTGAACAAAGCCATGCCGCGCGTGAGTTCACGGTGTGTGGCCAGCGAAACATAGCCACCATAGCTGTCGATCGACGGCGGGTACTCGGGAACGAATAGCAGATCATCAATTTCGTACAGGCTGAGCTTACCCGTTGCGTTGACTTGAGCGATCGCCTTGATTACTTGAACTACCGCTGGAACTCGATAGAAGATCACCACATCGTGCAGTGCTAATGCATTTTGGTTCTTGTCCAGCTCAGTCCAGCTTATGGCAGTCACCTGCTTGCCAACTGCTTCCAGCTGTTCAATTTTCTGCTCAATGCGGTAGCGCACGCACTGGGCTATGTGAAAGTCACCAACAATTAAGACACGGTCGGTATTCAAATTGCCCAAGGGCGGCAGTGCTGGCAAATCATGTGCAGCGCTTTCCGACAGATCACCGTAAACAGGAAGGTACGCTCGATACAATTCAATCGCGTAAGCGTATGCCTCATTGATCAAGCCCTCCCGGTCCAGCATATCCACTCGGGTCATGAGCTTTGCGTGTAAATCACGCCATTTTTGCTCAGCCAGACGCTCCAGTTCGTCTTGCTGGGGACGGTGATTCGGGTTAGTAGCAATACCTGCAGAAAGCACCCGAATGGCTTCATCTAGCTGATGCAGCTTAGCCAAGCAGTGCGCTCGGTTGAAGGCTGTCCAAACCGGCGGATTCGGCAATTGCGCGGCAGCATTGAAGTACTGCAAGGCAATACTGAAGTGACCATCCTCCATGTAACTACCGCCTAGCCGGTTGAACACCTCAGTACTAGGCGCGATGCTTAAAGCCGCTTCAAGCAGGATTCTGCCCTCTTGGACCTTATGCCGGGACAAGTAATGCATACCCAGTTTAGAGAACACTACCTGGCTTTTCTGGGGCGTTTCGGCGAGATCAATAGGGATAACATCCTGCCCCAGGAATATGCCCATGACCCGCTGTGGCTCAACCTCAAGGCCGCGCTTGGCACTCCGGTCAATGACTGCTGAAAGGCTGAACCCGTTCGGTATCAACTCTAGTGGAAGCTCGTGCTTCTTAGCCCAGGCTTCGGGAGTAGGGAGTCGCCCCTCCGCCCGTCCGAAGCGTTGGAAATGCGCTTCCGCAATAGCTTGACTCTCAACGCCGCCGGCTTTGAGGTCAGGGTAAAAGGTCAGGTAAAAATCCAGGTCTACTTTCGCAACATCCGGCTTGGCCATGACGGCGCTGTCGGCCGCATTGAGCACTGCTTCAGCGATAAGCTCCGCATCACCACTTTCGTGCGAAGCCGAGGCATAACGGCCTTCTTGATAACCGAACGCATGCCAATGCTGCTCTAGCGCATCGTCCGTGAGCGAAGACAGGTCTGGGTAGCGATTCCGGTAATAAGCCAGATCCAGCACAAATCGCCTTGAGCCAGTCTTTTTCTGGGTGGCGCGCACTGAATTTCCCTTAACGTGCATGCTCCGCTGCACATCTACGCTCGGCAAGCCTTCCTTAACAGACATTTTTCACTTTCCTATGAATATTCAAGAGCGCCAGACCGCTGAAACATGAAGAATGACGTCTAACCTGCCGAGCCCCGAGCCTATTATATTTTTTCTTGGGTTGTTCAACATGAATGCAAGAACTGCCATCACTCTAATTCCTATTTCAGGAATGCTGACAAATAAAAATGACACTTTTCAACCCCCCGAAAACGAACCCGACCCCTGATGCGCGCCCCGCACTACCAAGCCCACCGAACTGGAATCACAAAATAGCGGTAGCTTAAGGCACTCTAGACTTGCCAGCACGCAGGTCAATCTCCGTGAGTTGCATTGCTCAAACAGCTGTTTGTTGCATGGACACCTGACGACTCCCTGTTGGGTCATGGCAACCATGAGGTCACCTTCCACCGCTGCAACGGCACCTCCTCGTCCAGCGTGAGCAGATCGGCGCGGTCAGCTCCGGCACCCAGCAGTGTATTTTTCGACATCAGGGTGGTCTAATTCCGGGCAGCGCTAGCAGCTCGCCTTGCGTTGCCGGGGCGAAGTTTCTCAGCGTCATCTGTCTACGACAACACCTTTTGTCCAATTAGAGCCAAATTATGATTCTAGTAACA
>Ga0160449_1000335_pt1 | contig 32384 bp, 33 predicted proteins | sample HID1975I_E1MG_FD_108216 | JGI IMG/M metagenome (GOLD analysis project Ga0160449, IMG submission 108216) | Enriched soil microbial communities from UW Madison campus, WI, USA - HID1975I_E1 MG | ecosystem: Environmental > Terrestrial > Soil > Unclassified | place: USA: Madison, Wisconsin...
AGTGCCAGCGCGTTTGGCCGCGCAGGATTCGATCATGCTTCGATACCCAGCGCCGCGTGGGCCATTCAATTCATCACGCGCCAGTGGGGTGAAGATGATGCCTGGGCTGATTGTATTGACGCGAGCACCACGCTTGCCCCAGCGAACAGCTTCTGCAGCCACGCGCAGGGAGTTGCCGCGCTTGGAAATCTGGTAGGCATTCAGGGGGTCGGTGACTTTGTCCGGTTGCAACATCGGAAGCGTGAGGAGATCTTCAACGGGAGTTAGTGCCAGGGCTTTATTTTGCTCCGGCGTCAATGCCGGACGACGGTGCCCGGACTGCGATGCGATGACAATGGCAGACCCGCCCTTGGCAATCACGTTACCAAAAAGCTCCAGAATCAGCGCAGTACCGTACAGATCTACTCTGAGGATGATTGCGGGCGGAGCCTGAGTGGGGGAAACACCTGCGGCATGGATCACCCCGGTGATATCGCCAATGGCAGATGCATTGTCAACCAACGCCTGAACGGACTCTCGAGAAGAAACATCGACGACCGCCGTGCTGACCTCAAAACCGGCATCATTGAGCACCTTGGCAGCTGCATCAGCGGTCTCCTTTCGAAGGTCTGCCAGAACCACATGCTTACCTGCGCTCACTCTGCGAGCAATTGCCTGGCCAATCGAGCCTGCGCCAATCACAACCGTTACATCTGTCATGTGTCTCTCCTAGTTCTGAGTCAGAACATCACTGTAGGTCAGATTGTGTACAGTTATTAGCCAATGAACTCTGTGTAACCCTGTGAGAAAGATTCACTAATCCTTATGAAAAGCGAAATTTTTCGCTCTCGGAGGCAGTGATTCCTGCTAATTGGTGAGCGGTGCTCATGAGACCATAATCTAGTTTGCGGATTGTTGAGCTACACCAGGCGACTTACAATTTAGTGGCTTATGACGTCATGTGAGTCAGGACAATTTCACTCGACAGGCCGCAGTAATCACTGATGTCAGATGCCGTGTTGTTTATTTCAAAAGGGAGCAGGCAGAGGTCAACATCGTGTCATCAGGACAACGGTGATCACCCTTGAGCTTATTGGAGCTCGAGTTACTGAGCAGCTCCACTGAGCTCGGCTTTGCGAACGCAATGCGCCGCTGTAGCACCGGTGCATTTTATCCGAGCTGCGGCGTTCCGTAGGTATGGGGTAGGAGGTTTCCAGCAAGCCCACCATCCAAGAGCCGGGCAGCTTGTGAAATAGAGCCGAGCAGCAACCCGTGATAGACCCAGCCGGGTCGTAACTCAACGACCTGTCCAGGTGCTTCCCATTCAGTTCAGCACGTTCCGTTGCCAAGCGAGCTGTCGATATGCCTAGCGACCTCAGGACTTGCTGCCTGAGCGCTTCTGCGAGCGGCAGATCGACAGCACGCTAGATGATTTGGGCTACCAACATGAAACCAACATTCGAGTAGCGCCAAGCTATTCCAGGGCTGTATCGGAGTCGGTGCCCATCCAGGCTCTGCATCATTTCGTCCGGGGGCCATACGGACTCATGATTGGCGACGGCGGAGTGATAATCGGGAAGGTCGCCATAGTCCGCGAGGCCCGCCTGGTGACGCAGAAGTTGGCGCAGAGTGAAAATACCTTCGGGAAGCGAAGCATCCAGATCGAGCCTACCGTCGCCCACTAATGTCAGGGCGGTCGCGGCTAAAGCCGTTTTCGTGAAACTCCACCAAGGCACGAGGGGGCGTCCGGCAAGGGGGCGTTATCAATCGGCCGTCGATAAGAGTAGAGATCAGCATCGCGTACTCAGGTTGGAATGACAAATCAATTTGTAGGGGAGGTCGATAAAATACCCTATCACCACCGCGTAACCTCCAATCTAATGTTTTTTTGATACGGGGTTTCCATGCGGACGTCCGCCGGTCGTGAATGGCCGCTTCCGACCCACAACAGACGGTCGGGCATCCCGCACAGAGGCGCGTCAGGTGGAAAAATCATAGGCATATCTTTGACCATTCTGCTGTCTCACACCCCTTTCCCTTAACAGCTCCGGTTACTGCCTCTGATCACTCTTGGCAATTCCCTACTTGCTCAGTCAGGAGATCAGGCGCATGATTTTCCCTCGTATAGCGTAGGGGGGTATGTTATGGCGCATACACAAGCGGGAAAGGACGAGTTGCTCAAGCGTGTGAAACGTATTGCGGGTCAAGTGCAGGCAATTGAACGTGCCTTGGAGGGTGAAGCCGATTGTGCGAAGACTTTGCATTTGGTGGCTGCGACCCGAGGGGCAATCAATGGGCTGCTGGACGAGATCATTGAAGACCATGTTCGCGAGCACGTCGCCAAACCGGGTCTGACCGATCAGGAACGGGCGCAGGGGGTAGAAGAACTCCTGGAAGCCATTCGCCGATACTCGAAGTGAGGGAGAAATGAGGACTACTGATCACATTCACAGCCACAACTTCTTGGGCGCAGGGCACGATGACAATGCCAAGCGAACCTTGTGGGTTGTGGCCCTGACAGTCGTGATGATGGTGGGTGAAATTTCTGCCGGATACATTACCGGCTCGATGGCCCTGCTGGCAGATGGTTTCCACATGGCAACCCATGCAGGCGCATTGGGAATTGCAGCTGCGGCGTATGCTTTTGCCCGCAAGCATTCAGAAAACTCCGCTTACAGCTTCGGCACAGGCAAGGTGGGCGACCTAGGTGGCTTTGCTTCTGCGTTGATTCTCGGTCTGATCTCATTGGGCATTGGTGTCGAGTCGGTGATGCGCCTTGTCGAGCCGACGCAGGTGCAGTTCGGAATGGCGACCTTGATCGCGGTGATTGGTCTGATCGTCAACATCGTCAGTGCGCTGCTTCTCGCGGGCCGTGGGCATGACCACGGGCACAGCCACTCTCACGATCACCACGGGCACTCGCACGGCGAGGACAACAACCTGCGCTCCGCGTATGTGCATGTGCTCGCGGACGCGGTGACATCCGTCTTGGCTATCGTGGCGTTGTTGGCGGGTAAGTATCTCGGTTGGGTATGGCTCGATCCGGTGATGGGTATCGTTGGTGCCGTCGTCATTGCGCGTTGGGCGTGTTCGCTGATGCGTGATACTGCATCGGTACTGCTGGACAAGACCGATGAACATGTCGCCGAGGAGATCCGCGAATTGCTGGATCATTTCGGCAACCTTCAGATCACAGACCTACATGTATGGCGAGTAGGGCCGGAAGCGCGAGCGGCCATCGTGAGTGTCCATGGATCATCGGCGCTTTCCGCTGATGACGTGCGGGCCGCACTGAAGCCAGTACATGAGGTCACTCACCTGACCGTTGAGTACCGGGCAGCGTAATTTCTCACCTCTATTGATCAGGAGCCGCCCGACGGCTCCTCTTCTCCAGCGATTTGGTATCCATATGGCAAAGGACATTGAAAACCCTTGCGTGTAGCTATGCCAATTGAACAGCGAGATGTGCGCAAGTTGTGGTCGCACCAAAGAAATTCGTAAATGGCGAGGGATGAAGCGGCCCGAGAAGATTGGCCACTGTGCAGAAGGCGGCCGCGCGTATGAAAAGTATTATCAAAAAAAAATCTAAGGGTTCTCCTCAGAGAGCCGCAAGTGGTCACACGTTGTCAACGCTACTGCTACGCTTGGCCTCCATTTCTGAGCAAATGAAGCAAGCGAAGCGCGCCGACCTTGGACGGGCCAAAGGCGTGAGGATGGAGGCTCAGAGGCCCGCAACCTAGCGAAGCCAGGTTGCGGTTCACGACAGCCGTCCCCCATTAGTGGGCACGCTCAGGGGCATGCTCACATCCAGCTGATTTAGACCCTAACTGGGCTAATATGGGCATTGGGGGCGGTTAAGAGCAAAAGGGATGCCGCCTGGGTGGGGGAGCTCTGCTAAGCCCGGTAAGTCGCCATTACGCTCCAAGTTCTCAATTTCCAAGCGAAGATCATCGATAAGCTCCGCTGAGGATTTCCCGGATTCCAAGCTCAAGGTCAGTGTCAGCAGCGTCAGTGAGCTCACCTCCAGCCGCTGACTCACCTGCTCAAGCTTATCCAGCGTCAGGCTGGACTTGCCGCCTTCGAGCTTTGAAAGAAACGTCCGACTCGTGTCACCGAAGTCCCGCTGTGTGATTTTTCGCTGACTGCGTAGCGCCCGAAGGACGATGGCGAAAGACGATTTCAGTGACATATGCGATCTCTCCGCTTGAGCGTGTCTCCGGTGAAATCCACGTGGGATTTCCGCGCAAGCCTCGAAGCCCGTGGCTTGGCCTAAGCCCTGCGGTCAGGAGGAGCTACCGTTCCGTCGAAACACTGTTGATGCATCCAGTATATCTCGCTAAGCTCGTGAGGAGAACATTTGTACTACTCGCGGTGATAAGCGTTATGAACAAGCCAGACCAGCCCCTTGATGATCGCTTTGCTTTTTTCTCGCGCGAGGAACTGCTCGAGCAGCAGTGTCTGTTGCTGGAGAGCGAGCTGGCGGTGATGGGCGAGGAATTGACGGCCTCTCGCGAAAAGATCGCCACATTGGTGTTGATGTGGACGGGCGTCAAAGCTGAACTGCAGAAGGCGGAGACAGAGCTGACTCACGCGAGGTATCAGCTTCAGGTAGGCAGCGCTCACTGAGGAGGTAACGGCGTTGCTAACCACTTGCGTAGGTTATTGATGAGGCTTGCGCACGATCACATTGATCCGGTGCCAATTCACAGCTCCAGAGTCGATGACCATCGATGATTCAGATTCACGTAGAAGCACAATTTCGAACCCTTCGCTTAGTCTCCGGATGTCCTCAACGCAATGGAATGATATCTGCTCCGCGCTTGCCCAGCTGTGCCTCAACCCAAAGAAATGACCTACGAAAACACCGCCCAGGACAAGGGCGTTGCGAATCTGGCACCAAAGATTGGGAAATCTGTTAGGCCCGCAGAAAGGAAGAGCTAGCCCTGCGTAAATCAAAGCAGATGGTGGAAGGTGGGCCAGATGCTCGAAGTCCGCGACCTCAGCAGTGAGTCGGCGAGCTTCGGCCATGGAGCATTTACGGATCGTTCGCACGATGGCCTCAGGTTCTTTGTCAATTGCCAAGACCTGCCATCCGCCTTGAATGAGCTGCCAGGCCTCATTGCCTGACCCACATCCCAGGTCTATCGCATGGCGAGGCTGTAGATCTCTGACGTGATCCATCGCACAACTGAGGAGTGGGGAGGGAGCTCGTGCTTCAGTGCGTTCGTAAAAAGCTTTCCAGCTCGTCATGGAAGAAGCGTCCTTATTAGTCCATGTCTTTAAGGCGCATAGGCCACTATGAGAAATCTTACCTCAGCGGATCGATACGGATGCTCGGGTAGCGTTTCCGTACCAGTTGGGTGGGGCCGTGCACAGCAGGCGACACGCGTTTGCTGACAAAAGCGGCGCAGGAGGGTGTGGAGCGGGTATACAGGGAGGGTTTTCGCTACAGCAAGGCCGAGGTGCTGCTACTCGACTTAAGCCAGGAGAACGAAATCACTGGTGACCTTTTCGCGGCTGCTCAGCCGGTGGCGAGTGAGAAGCTGATGGGCGTGCTGGATGCGGTCAACGGAAGGTGGGGTAGGGGAACGATGCGACTGGCAAGCGTGCCTGTTGACCCTAGTTGGGGCATGCGCCGGGAGATGATGAGTCAGAGCTTTACGACGCGGGTTGATGAGCTCTGGACTGTGTACTGCAAATAGAATCCTCCTGCTGCATTTGTGATGGGCACAGGTGGGCCAATGAGTCGATATCCGTCACGAACCGATCTCTAAAAGCGTCTTTATGGCAACGAAGCGCCACCATGGTGGCAATGCCTAGATCAACGATAAAAAATTTAGGATTTATGGAATGAATGATGATATCGCTGACTTGCTCGAGCGTTGGCTAGACTCGAGTGAAATACAGAATGAGTCACTGCAGGCAACCAACCAGTTCGGATTAGAGCTTGAGGACATTTGTAGGGGGACACCACTGGACGGACGTGCAATTCGAGACAAGCACATCCCCTTTGGGTACGGCCTGAGTGAAGAAAATTCCTGGATTCTACGACGGCTCGTCGACATCCTTCGAGAAGATCCTGATTTCGATCTCTCAAAGCAGTTTCTATCCGGGGCCGATAACCGCACAATCATCAAGTCAGCTTCAGCGCGTTCCGGTGGTAGTCTTAGCAGGGGGTTGAAGGGTAAGCTTCTTGAGGACGATCTAGGGTGCAACAGCTCTTCGGTTCGACTCGTTGTCCTTGAGCAGGAGCTTTCTTCGTCTGGGCTGGAAATTCCACGAATGTGAGAGGTTTAAATTAGCGAGAAGCCTCGCTAATGAACCGACTGCGGAATGCTTTCACTCATTTTTCACAGGCGCTTGGTCAGTCTCTAGTTGTTCCTACATGTGATAGACCTTACCCGCCCACCTGCTTGTCGCTGTGAGCGTCCTGACGGATTAATGCGAACTGCACGACTGCATCAACGTTAGGACGTGGATGGCGGAGAATGCTCAAAAAGTAACTAGCAGGAGCTGAAAATGGTTTACAGTAAGCTTCTAATTTCATCCGGTATTTGAGGAGGTATCTATGTCCCGCCTTGCAGAGTTTCGTCAGCTTGAGCAAAAATTGGCCGCACAACTGGCGGAGCTGGAAGCTATGAAAGGCTCCTCCGAACTGCAATCGGAGATCGAATTTGAGACCAAGCTGCGCGATCTGCTGAGCAAATACGGCTTTAGCCTGCGCGATATCATCAACATTCTGGATCCTCAGGCCAGCCACCGCGCCGCTGTTCCTGCTGTTGCAGACAAGGCCCCACGTCGTGCTCGCCAGGTGAAGCAATACAAGAACCCGCACAATGGCGAGATCATCGAGACCAAGGGCGGTAACCATAAGCTGCTGAAGGAATGGAAATCCCAGTACGGCGCTGATGTCGTTGAAGGATGGCTAAGCTGAAAATCTGACAACTATAGGCGTGCTTGATGTGATAATAAACCTGGAGTGTTTTCACATCAAGCAACACGCCGACCGCGTAAATTTTCTATGTCTTGAACCTCTAAAAGGCTCAGAGGATTATTTTCCCTGGGTAGTATTCAATGTCCAAGGGAGAGTTGTCTGAGCCTAAGTAGGCTGCATGTATACTGAGGTCTGCTGGGCTTAAATCTTCAAGGAAGTGGATTGCAATTTGACCATGGGCTGTGCAATATCTAATCGTACTGAGGTCACAGACACCGTCTCCATTCATGGACTGGCAATCAACTTCATTCTTATTAATGTCGTCTAAATTGCACCACTCGCCATAGTCGCCGGCATAGCTGATGGTGAGTTGCACATCAAACGTCAGGGGTATTACATAGTGCTTTGGACTGATGCAGTTCACAGCGCCAAACCTTACATCGCGGATTGACTGCAAGTTTGGGCTATTCGCAGAAATCAACCCCAATGATTCAGTTGGTAACAGTTCTGCGTTATCAAATTCTTCATCCCAGCATGAATAGTATAAATCTGACTTATCAGCTGAAATATAAGACATCAGATGCTTGGAGAAATCCTCGGCTCCAAGTTTTTTCTTGAATAGCTCGATTGTTTCATCTCGCCTGTCTAAGTCATTTAATATTATTTGGATGTCATCTGAAGCAATGAGGTCGCTGAGGTCAGAATAGACTGATAAGTGTTTTTCACGCTTGAGGAACTGTTTTAGCTGTCCGTCCTTACAAATGACGCTTAGCTGCTGATTCTCTCTTACAGCATAGTCAATCATCGAAAGCCCGATGATTGCGTCTGGGATATCTTCTCGGCTTTTTAGCGATTTGAATGCGCCCGCCCCACAGAAATAGTCATCCCATGCACGCGTATATATTTCCGCGGAGGGTTTGAGAATGGTTACGCCGCATTTTTCAACCCAGTCAGACGTGGTGAATAGTATCTTGCTGTGAAATTTTTCCTTGAGAGTTTTAAGGGCTTCTGTAACCTCATTAATTTCATCTGCGCTAGCACCAGACTTTGCCAGCATTTTCTTTATGTCGTTCAGCTGGGCAGTAATGCTTTGCATTTTGGCAGAAAGTTCAGCTGTTCTCTTGGTTTCGTGTTCCCTGATTACAAGTTCACAAATTATTAACTCTACTTTCCCAGATTTGATTAAGCGTTGTAGAACCTGCATATCTTGCGAGTTGAATCCTTCTTGGTGCAGGATGTTGGTGTCCAGTGTGACTTTCAAGGAGTGCTCCAGTACTAAGTTTATGGGGCTTACAGATGCTAGCGTTAGTGTGGAGTAAGCGTGTCCAGCTTTAGTTCTTGGTGTGGCCGTTTAGTGCTGGGAGTATGTGGTGAGCGAACCATGATGGAAGCGCTGGTACAATCCAGCCCGGTTTACTAGGCGATTCAGAAATTATGCCTAATTTTAGCAGTAACAGACACTCAGCCCTTGCACCTTGTGCTGAAAGGCCAGTAAATTTATCGAATTCGGAGTAAGGGAGGAAACCTTGGATTAAGAGGTTCAGCAAAGCAGGTGCAGTGCTTGGCTTGACTCCTTCATTATGTAGTCGTTCATTGTTTGTGAAGATATTTTGGACTGTGGTTCGCAAATTGCGTCGGGTGAATGCTCTAGTAATATGCTCTGCCTCTTCGAGGCATGTCTCTAGCATAAACTCAATGAATTGGAAGATGGATGAAGAGCACTGTTGATTGAGCTCGATCTTGTTTTTGCTTCTGAATGATAGGTAGCTTTTCTCTTTGCGAGATAGGCCTGCTTCAAGTGACCAGAGGTTAGGGTGTAGTTCTAATAATTCGAAGTTGTGCCAGGTATCTTTGAGTGCGGAGATTTTAGGATTGTATCTTGATGCGGATAGCAAATAGTAGTGCCGAAGAAGTACGGCGGTTACACGATGGCGACGATCTAAGTTTGACTCAGATAATGTTCTGAAAAAATCTATCGATTCCTGCTGCGGTGTATTCAGGCTCTGATCCGAGGTTGAACGCGATGTTTTTTCCTTGAGTAATACGCTCAGGCAAGCTGCGGTTTCAGGTGCAATGAGGCCTGATAGATAAGCTGTCTTCCAGGCAAGTTTATCTGCGTCGGCCAAGATTGATGGCGTCGCTCTGTAGATAAGGGCGTTTGGCGCAGGACTAGTAGGATGGCTCATGTGGGTATCCTGGCGGTTGAGATACTTTATAATTGCCAGCATGCATTTTTGATTGGCACCGTCACATAAAATGGAAGAGGTGTACTTGACGACGCCTCTCCACTAAGTTGTGTTGTCTCAATCTTAACGATTATGCGTCGTGAATCAATCCCTTCTCATATGTTGGATTATTTTTTTGGAATCGTTTCACGAGGTGATACTTTTTCTCGCCAGGAGCAGTTGCCAAGATGTCAGGGAAATCGTTGTCAACGACTATGATTTGGCACTCCTGCCCAGTTTCATTTGCCAAGTCAACTATGGACAGTAGCTGTGAGTAAATTGTTTCATAGATTGCTGGATCGGAAACCGTATTGTCATCATCTGGATTTTTTTTGCGACCAATGTTTTGACCGGGAGTATCAATCATTAGGAATGGTGGGATATTGCACACGTGCTTCAGAGCGTAAGCTAGGCGAGTCATGTACATCCCGATTGACATGACAGTTCTCACACCGCCCGATAAGTGGTCGTAGTAAGATATATTTCTGAAGCTTGGTACAAACTGTTTGCTGTAACTAATGCTGTGAACATTTTGTACGCCGCTTAGAGTGATGTAGGCGGCAAAGATTTTTCTTAGCTCTGCGATGATATCATCGACACCGGTTAACCCGGATTCGACATTTCGTATGACTTGGTCGAGATTCGATATTACTGTAAGCTTACTATTTATTTTGTCTTGTGTTTCGCTGTATTTTCTGAAGATGGAAAGATTCTTTTTTAGAGAGGATAGTTCTATGTGCGCTTGTACTTTAGCTTTCTCAGCGGTTTCTATTAATGAGATTAGCGGGGAGATACTAGAAAGATTGTTAGCGTCAAAGATTTGAGTGTGTTGTTGAATGAGTTTTTCAGTAGATGAGAACTCGACTTGGAGTACATCAATCCGCTCCATAGAGATTTTGATACTTTGATCAAGCCCGGCGATTTTGTTTTTGACCGAGCGTTCAACTGCGTTGATGTCTTCCTCTGGAATGGCTTGAGAAGCAATTTCTAATTCAGTGCTGCATAGCGGGCAAGCTATAGTTTTGTCTTGCGGGGTGTTGGCCAAGAAGGGTCTAGCAAGCTTGGAGAGTTGGATGTTGTCAAGTTCGATGCGGTAAGTACTTTTAAGCTTTGCAAAGTCTTCTATACGTTTTTTAGCAACCTTGATCTGGCTTGACTTGGAGTCCAGCTCACCTCTGAGAGCGCTGATTGTGGCTCTTAGTTCAAGGGCGGCTTTCGAGTTGAATTCAAAGTCACTTTTGAGTTTTTGTGTCGCACTATCTAACTCGTGAATTTGACTTTTGGCAGCGTCAATTTTGTCGCCAAAAGCAAACTCATCTAACGGAATGCCGACCTCCGTTAAAAATTTCGCAAGAGTAGACTCAGACTGCTTCAGTTGCTTGAGTATCTCATTTTCTAGCTTTCTTTGTGTTTGTAAGCCAGCTAAGCGTTCGTCATGAATATTGTATACAAATTTCTGTACCGCTACGTTCTTGTGAAATACCGCTTGGCTTTTAAAATCTAGGAGAGCGTCAGAACCTACATCAGTTTGCTTGAGGAACATTAGTTTCATTAGGTCTCTGAAACTAAGTCGATCTTCGTCGGCATCAACTCTGTTGGCTGACTCTTTGATCTTTACGCGAGCTATTCCTAGCTGCTCAAGTATAAAATCAGAGAGCCAGCCATCTGGCATTTTTCCGCTAGGATCTGCTGACATGAATTGCGGGAATACTTCTCCGCGATTCGCAAAATCGGAGGAATAAACTTTTACCGCTGAATTCTGTTCCCTAAGAGGGCGTTCTAGCGTGAAGGTTCTCCCATTAAGTTTCACTTCTAGGAAAATGCTTCTTACTTTAGAAGTTACCTCGTCGTAGAGGATTTTTTTGTTAGACCCACCAAGGCAATAGTTGATCATGTGTAGTATGGTGGATTTTCCGGAGTCCATTGAGCCGCGAATTATATTTAATCCGCTCCGGAAGGAAGCGTTGTACGTTCCGGTTACACCCATGAGGATAAGCTCGGAAATAATAAGCGAGGGTTTGCTGTCCATTATGCACCCAATATTAGTTGATCGACGACAGGCTCAGACTTAGTAACAAGACCTTTGATCGATAAGATCTGGCTCTCAAGATGTGACTGAAATTCAGTTGATGAAGGTGGCGGAGGGATCAAGCATTTTACTAGTGTTTGGGTGTCTTCTTTGACAAGTTCCAATATTCCCATGCGGCAAAGTTGGAGTAATTTTGTCAGGAAGTCTTTTTTTGCAAATTGTTTGCTGAAAATGCCGTCGATGTTGTAGAGCGTGTCGGGGATGTTTTGGCTAGAGATGGCGCCACTCAAAAAGTGGCAGGCTCTTTTGAATGCTCTCGGGCTTTTTATTATGTAGTCAAGTTGCTGTGCTTTGTACGTTGATAGCTGCAGCTTTCCATTCCTATTGGCGGAGAGTTTGTGCGAAATTAGCCATGCCCGATAAAGAGCAGAAAAATGCTCGTCTCTAAAGTCAAAAAATACATAGTCTATGCTCATTTGAGCATGCCCCGTATTTCCTCGATTTTTGTGGCACTTGACCAAGTAACATTCGTGCAAAGGCTATTTGCAGCTTGGTGAAGTAGCCCTTTCTTGTGAAGAAAGTTTATGTAGCTAGCTCCGGCTTCAAGGGAGTGCCTATCTTCGCTTAAAAGTTTTTGATGCACTTCGGCAAAGATTGTATTGGGTGTCGATTTCGTGGAGTCATAGTAATTAAATGTTTGGCGGTATAAGGAGATGACTTTTGTGCGCAGATTTTTAAGCAGTACCTTGTCTTCTTCATCTGCAGCTTTAGTGATGATTTCGGCGTTGAAGAATGACTCCTTCGCGTCATCCATCCCTTTTTCTCCGATATCGCAAAGAATCATTTTTATTACAAAAATCTCTTTGTCGTAATCTGGTGATGCTTCTTCATAGGAGATGTTAGATAGCTCATGCATTTTCCTGGTTTTGGCAATTTTTTTCAGGAATTTCATTATTGCTTTGTAAGAGCTATCTGCTTTAGATTCGGGCTTGCAAATGGTGTTGTGGTCATGCGGGATGTTAAGCGACTTTGTTGTGAATGGGAGGCCGCTAGCTTCTGGTACATATTGATCATACTGGCCAATTACGTAGACTGACTCTGGGAGCTTGGCTTTGTTGTCAATCCAGCGATTGTTTAGTTCGCTGTTGTAGGCGTTGAGTGGGACTAATTCTTTGCTGTTTATGTTGAATGCAGCAAATATCATCGAGTCAAGCGAGCCCTTATGCGGTACTGCAATCGAGCCGTAGCCTATGATCTCCGGCCTTTCTCCCCTAATCTGGCTGAGTATGACTTCTTTGCAAATGAGTCCCCCCATGCTATGTCCAACTAAGACGATGCCTTCGTATTCGTCAGCGTTGAGTTGGATGAACGTCATAAGTTCGTGGGCAAGGCTTTTTATTGGCCTGTTGTAGCGGACTTTGGGTTTGAATCCGAACAGTGATATCGCCTTTTGAACTATGTCGGCATGAAAGATATCAGTGATTTTGGTGAAGTACTCGTACTCCAGCATATCAAACTGTTCACTAAGCTCTGGCTCTTCAAGAAGCATGTCCTTGAATTTGACGGACTGGCTGTTGCTCCAAGTTTCGCTGCCGCCAGTGAAGCCATGAACAAAAATAACCGCAAGCGGTTTAGTTTTATTCCCCATGCTCAGCCTCAATTCCTTTTTCAATGTTTGTTTTGATAATTTTTTCAAAATTGGCTGATCATATCACCAATGCAGGCATAGGGCCATACGTTAAGGTTCGAGTGCTTAACCTTGAGGTAGCAGCAGAGGGTCAAAATGCCGTCGCTTGAGAGCCCAAGCACAGTCCATTTTTTGACTGAGCCTTTAAGAATGTGGAGTCTCAAGCAGCGGGTTTAAATCAAGGAGGTGTACAATTTTTAGTTGGGATTCTTATTTGAAGTTATCTAGGTGGAGATCGCGTTGACTTTGTTATTGCCCTCTAATCACTACCTTCGCATAGTCCAGCAGATGTCGGATTGATCCGGTTTGGTTGCGCTCAAGATAAAAGCCTTTAATGCCCACAGCTCGTGGGCCATCTCGATCGCAGCGTGGCGAGTCGCCGACCATTGCTACTTGTGCGGCATCTCCGAACAGGTTGCCAGGTGCAACTCCAAGATCACGGCAAACGGCGCGGTAGATTGCAGGATCAGGTTTGGTGACCCCGAGTTGGTAGCTGAACGCGTACGCGTTGAGATCAGGTAGGAGCCTCTTCACTGCCGGCCCATAGGGAGCAGCTAGGTTGCTGCAGACTGCGGTAGCTATGCCGTGTTCATGGAGGAGGGCGATCGCATCGTACGCATCCTGAAACACCTCGATTGATTCGATTTCGCGCTGTAGGGCTGACTCGATTTCAGCCATGCGCGTAACTGCGACTTGGATGCCGAGGAGGTCAGCAGCTTCTCGAAGCCCGGCATCAGTAGTCATCAGTTTATGGAGGTCGCTTGGGCTAGGACGCCGTCCATGCTTCGCGCCTTCTCGCAGCAGTCGGCGATACGGGTGCATGGGTGTTCCGATCCGCAGGGTTGTGCCGAACGCATCGAAGATCACTGCTGTGATTGCCATACGTATCTCCATTATCGACTGCGGGATTTCGCGGATTTTTTTTTGAGCTCCGAAGTCCTTGGTTTGCTTGGGCTGTAGCTGGAAAAGCGCTGAAGTGCTGCGGATTTCTTTGCGGATTTCCTACGATGCAGTCGAGGCTCGGGTGCGGCATCATCTCGCTCTAGGCCCGTGGGCTAGTAGACTAAGATCTCGGACAAATGATGCCACATTGTTGAGGCTGAAGAAGTGAAGAGAACCCTTTTGGGTATGGCTGAAGCCGGCGAGCCGCTGATGCGGCAAGCACTAGCGGCAATCCGAGCCCATCATGAGGCGGAGGATCAAGGGTTACCAGCGGAGGAAATCGAACGCCTTCGACTGGAGGCAGATCATCTCTACCAGACAGTGATCGACTACCAGTTACACAGCGCCGGCACCCTGGGTGAGTCAGTTCATTGAAGGAGCCCCAACCGTGACGATTCGCCAGATCCGTAATGAAGACGAATACCGAGCAGCCCTCAGAGAGGTTTCGCCACTGTTCGATAATGAGCCAGAACCTGGTACCGAAGAGGCTGAGGTTTTCGAAGCGATGGTTTTGCTGATCGAGGCATACGAGGCCGAGCATTATCCTGTTGGAAACAACACCGAGCTACCCAAGCACATGTCATCGGAGTAATCACGATGAAGAAAGATCTCAGCAAGGTTTTGCTTCCAGACCATCAGATGTACTCCGACGCAGTGGATGCTTTGAAACGCTACAATCAGGCTCAAGCCAAGGGTGTGACGGGGGCTGAGCTTGAGCGCCTTCGTCTCATGGCGGAACATCAGTTTCAAGCAGTCACCGACTACCAGCTGCGTGCGCTTGGAGGGCCAGAAGAGGCGAGCCACTAGTATCCATCTCTACCCTGGCGTTAGTGATTCCACATGTCAGCATCGTGCCGCCTGTTGTTCTATCCTTAGTTAAATGAGTTATGCGAAAACCGTCTTCGTGCTCCTTTGGGCTCGCTTAGGTGGAGCATTTGTGATATCAATGTGCCGCCCTTGCCTGTGCATGTTTAAAGTAGACTGTTGGACGGCTAGCAAACAAATTGTAAATTCATGCTTTCCGGGGTATTGGTAGGGCATAGCTAATTTTATCGTATTCTAAGTTGTAATTGTATTTGCAAATCTAAGGTGAAAATCAATGAATGGAGTCGCCAGACCTTTAGTCACAATTTTAGAGCTCGCTAAAGAGGTCGAAGCAGATCCTCAAAGGTTGATAGCTCAGTTTTGCGAGGCAGGCATCCCGAAAAGTTCTGATACGGAGACTGTGTCTGACTATGAGAAGCAAGTGCTTTTAACTCATCTAAAAACGCAGCACAAAAAGCCAGAGTCGAGGAAAGTTAAGCTCCAAAGAAGGACTACGTCTACGCTCAGAGTTGCAGGTAGCAAGACTATCTCCGTTGAGGTTAAGAGTAAAAGGCCGTACAACCCTGACGAGAGTAATCATGCAGATCTTGAACCTTATGACGAGGTCTCCGAGCTTATAGGATTTAGTGGCGAAAAGCTAGAAAGTGGATCCAAAGTAGATCGCTGGACTAAGTTGGCATCTGTGGAAATTAGAAATTTTAAAGCAATTGATAGTTTAAGTTTACCGCTTGCAGATGTAACGATTTTGGTAGGGCCTAATGGCTCAGGTAAGTCTTCGGTGCTACAAGCTGTACATTGGGCAGCCCGAGCAGCTAGCTATATAGAGCCTAAAAAACAAACCGAGGTAGTTTCTTTTGATAGGCTAGATTATTCACCCTCAAGCGAACCCCTGAAAACAGCGCATAAATCTGAACTTTCCTCCGGTCGCGATACGCCTCCCACAATGGTTAATTTTGTAAGCTCTACAGTTGAGGATGAAAGCGGAGCGACAGCTAGCGTGAAAATATGGGCCGCTCGCAATAGGAGTGGCATATCAGTTAGCATTGACGGCGGCAGTGCTGTGACTCCTTTTAAGCAGAGGGTTGAACTCATCACCGCGTACATTCCCGGCTTGGCAGGTCTTTCGGAAAAAGAAACTATCTTGGTACAGCCACTCCTTCGTAGGCAAGCTGCGAGTGGAGATGCTGGAGGCGTACTGCGCAATATTCTATTTAATCTTGCCAACAGGCAGCCCGGAGAAATTGACAAAAGTGCTGCTGAGGAACGGTTAGCAATACTAAGAAAATACGTACAGTTAGTGCACCCTGGTGTGGTCGTTGAAGTGTCCTTCGATGAGCGTGAAGATTTTCATATTAATGCCACTTTCTATGATGAGCGTCTTGAGGGGGAAAGAAGGCCGTTGGAAAGTGCTGCGACGGGGGTTTTGCAGGTAGTCCAAATTTTTGCATACCTCGTTTTGTTTAAGCCAAAACTACTTTTAATCGATGAGCCAGATGCTCACCTTCACCCAGATAAGCAAGAGAGACTTATTGAAGCCTTGGAGTTGGCCGCCAGCGAGCTTCAAGTCCAGGCAGTCATCACCACTCATAGCCCTCACATAGCTCGCGGTGCTTCGGATAGCTCAAAGTTAGTATGGATAAAAGATGGAAGTATTGTTCACGAGGAAGATGATGTTATAAAGAGTCTTCTAGGGTGGGGCGGGCTAGATAAAAAGGTTCTCTTCTTTGTGGAGGATGAAAATGCACAGCCTATTAAAGCTTTGCTAAGGCAGTGGCCGCATATTGATAAGCAGGTCGCGATTTGCCGTTGTTTCGGTGTGGATAATCTTCCCCGGAATTCTACGCTGAAAGGTTTTATTGAGGATAATAATTTCGGTGTAAAGATTCTGGTGCATCGTGATCGTGACTTTATGACAGAGCGCGATACGCAGCGCTGGAGTTCACGTTATAATACAAAAAATGTTCACGCATGGGTCACTGACTTTGTCGATGCTGAGGCATATTTTTGTCAGCCAGAGTATTTGGCTAGCTTGTATGATTTAAGCAAAGACGAAACGGCAGCTCTGATTGAGGCGGCGGTTGGAGAATGCAAGAACACTAGGAAGATATTTTTTGAAAAGCGAAAAGTTATCAATAGAATGCTTTATGAGGATGGAGGGTCTGATGACTCAGAGCTGCTGTGGGCGTCCTCAGGTGAAATCTCTCTAAGTACTACTGTAGGCAAGACCTTACATGCCGCCCTAAAGCCGCATATCAAGAGTCGCGGATTAAATGAAAAGCTATTGGATCGCTTTCTGATACCTCAGGGGGTGGAGCTAGCTGGCGGCCTGAAAACTACACTTGAAGAAATGTTGAAGTGATTTGCATTGTTGTAGATTAAGGAAGTTCAAAAAACCTAGAGCTGTGGCTGTCACAAAATGGCTGGAGATATGCCATGGCGCTCATTCAAATGGTTGAAAATGCACGCAGCAATGGTGCGGTAATCGCGCGTCAGTATAAGTAATTCAGATTAAGGATTGTTTGAAATATGGATACCAGGAAGAAAAATAAGTCAGACAAGCGCTTTGAGATTTTGGGTGAGTGGCCTGGGATTAAAAATAAAATCATTAAAGATCTTGTAGGCGTGGTCTTTGATATTGTTGAGGGGCTGTTTGGTAGAAGTCTTCCTCATCCAGTGCATGTTATTAACTTCCCCCTTGCTAACAATCCTATAGCTTGTTACGTCATGAAAGATGGTTGCTATCAGGTGCATTTGTCGGCGAGTTCTGGCGGCTTCTGGAGTCAAATAGTTTATCAGTTGGCTCATGAGCTATGCCACCTCAACAGTAACTACTCAAGCTCGATTGGGCATAAGCATAAATGGTTTGAAGAGGCCCTATGTGAAATGTGCTCGATAGCAGTTCTAGATAAGTTAAGTAAATTCTGGAATAGCTCTACTATGCACGGCTATAATAAGAAATATGCAGCGAGCTTAAAGAATTATTTAGAATCGCTTCCCTCTATGACTGGTTACCTGCCAGAGAACCGAAACGCATATGACGCGTGGCTAGTCGCAAATATTGATCGGTTAGAAGGCTGTAGCGAGATTCGGGAGCTAAACGGTGTGGTGGCAGCCTATCTTTATAAAAATCTGTTTCGTGACCAGCCGACGGCATGGGCCTGTGTAGGTATGCTGAATAAATGGAACTGCCACCACGATTCAAGTTTTTTAGAGTTTAAAAACTCTTGGCGAAAGAGCTGCGCAGACTCTATAGAAATAAAAAATGTTTTAAGTTTTTTGTGAGAGGTTTTGAGGGCTAGGCTGCTATTAAGGCGAATTATCGAGGGTTTACAGGGAATAATGATAGAGCCTCCGCACCGGTCAGCTCTGGCGCCGAGAGATGGCACGGCTTCAAGGGGTAAGACCTGTGTTCAGGACATTCATGGAGTTGATCTTCATGGTGAGCGTGGCTGTCACTGCACTCGCGTTCATCTTTATACCGTGCGTAATCATGTGCCTCGGATTGCTGCTCGTGCTCGGCATATACGACAGGTTTGTGAGCCCGGTTGTGGCCTATATTGCGTTCCCAGAGGCCGTTATGATTAGCGTGTATCTGCTGCTTCATTACTGGAGGCAGATCACCGAATCATCAAATTGATTGCGCCGTGGTGATGTGGGGATGTGTGGGGGACGCGAGTGATTTGGTTTTTGGGTGACGTACATGGACGCTTTGATCATGTCATCAGGTTGGTGAAACTTCATCGTCCCGAGGCAGTGGTCTTCTTGGGTGACCTTGAATGCAGTTTGCCTTTGGACATGATCCTGCGCCCTATCTTGGAGCTGACAGAGATCTGGTTCATCCACGGCAACCACGATTCGGATCGTCCAGCCTTTTGGCATAACCTCCACGGCTGCGGCCTCTCTGATCGCAGCCTGCATGGCCGTGTAGTGGAGATTGCTGGCCATCGTATAGCAGGGCTGGGTGGCACCTTCGAGTCGCAAGTCTGGCTACCAGGTAGCCCTGATAATGGCATCCAGAATTACGGAGACTTCCTCGAGCACCTAGCGCTCAGGCCACAGCAGGCAGACATTATCGCGACGAAAAAGCAGCACGCGCTGTCAGCAATTTACCCGGATGATTACTTCTCGCTCGCAATGGAGAAGGCGGATATTTTGGTCTGTCATGAGGCCCCTAGCTGCCATCCCTACGGCTACTCAGAGATCGATGAGCTCGCCCAAGCAATGGACGCAAAAATGGTCGTGCATGGACATCATCATGATTGCCTGGATTACAGGTCTGAATGGCCGAAGCTGGGGTTTGAGGCTTACGGCGTTGCGTTCAGGTCGGTCATGGCTGCAAACGGCCAGGTCATCCTCTAGCCGCTATAAAGAAGCTATCGTCGCAAGCGGAGCGCGCCGGCGTGACGGATGGGCGCCCGAAGGGTCGAGACGTCGGCGTACGACGAGGGCTCGATTCACGACAGCCGGGCCTGGTAGGGCACGGCCTCATCGCTCTATAGGTCTTTCAACATCCGCTCAAGGGTCTGATGCTCCCACGTTGACAACAGAGCAATCGGATCTGTCCGATCACCTAGATCAAACTCCCAGCGTCTTCCCTCTGGGCTCACACACCGCTCGCAGTAGTCCAGCTCATCCCAATCGTTGTAGATCGTGATCCGCCATCCCTCTACATCGACTTCGAAATGGCAGGCGTACAGCTGCGCCCAAGACTGGCTGCCTACCTTGGTCATTGTCCTGCGTCCGAGCACCACCTCTCGCAGCACCTGGCAGACTTCACGAGCCGTCTGAGTGCTTGTTGGTGCGTCGTGGTGGTCATGTTGAGTCATAAACAGCCCAAGCCTCTCGGTTATCAAGTCGAAGGTAGTACCCGGTGCAACAGGTGGCACGGGAATCAAGCCGCCTTGCAGCGAAAGTTGGGCTCGGCGAAGTGACCGGAAGGACGTGGGGGTACAAATGTGCTCTATTGGGCTTGCGAAGACTGGGGCACCAACCATTGAACCGGGCAGCTTAGAGCGCGTCTTCGATTGTCGATTCAAGCTATGTCGCGATTCGCTTAAGCTTCCGATGCAGCCTTTGAGTAGTCTTCAGTGTCCCTGATGGATCAACCCACGGGATCTGCGCTATGCATCCAACAACGCCAGACGGTCGATATTTCGTAGTCAAAGGTCAGCTATGGCGCTGCAGCAATCCCGCGCTTTCCGATGCAGAGCGTCAGCAGCTAGTACACGACCTGATGGAAGCACGGCGAGCCGTGAAGGAGGCCATAGCATCGAACGCCGAAGACCAATTGCGTGCCGCTCGAGCATTGGTGGATAAGGCGAAGGTGGCATTAGGGGAGAGGGGCCCGGTGTGGTGGGATGACGGTAGCCCCGACTACAACCGTCACAAGGCAATCACCACGCCCTACGCTGAGTGGTACCGCTCACTGGCCGAGCCATAGCGATCATGTGCGCGGAGCTGATTTAATGCGTCGTGGCGCACACGCGCTAAGGTGTTGCCTGACGATGAGCCATCTTCCTTCATACACCGAGTTCAAGATTGCCCGTCAGCGGAGACGATTGCGCTTGCCCTAGCCGTGGACGCAATTCTCAGTGGCGATCTCCCCGGCAGAGAACCAGAATCTGCTGTTCAGAGAATTATCGCTCAGAGTTAATTATTGCTGAGCCATAATTTCTAATAATGCCCGGCCTCCTAATGGTTCGTGGCGATCCGGTCAGAAAGGGCCTCACGCGATCTGATGTGGTGGGTCATAACCTTCGTTCAGCCGAACTCTCGAATGGCCTGCTGCACCTGAATCTCACGTCTCAGCACTGCATCGATTGTTCGGGCGGAAGCCCGCCTAAGGCCTTACGCTTTAACCGCCGCCAGGTAATGAATGGTAGCGCCCATTAGCTATTCAAGATGAAATAGTTGGGGCCGAATCCGGCTGATGTGCTCGGTCGGGTTCATGTTTTTTACGCCGGTAGGGCTGGCTTTCCAGCAGATGGAGAAACAAGCCCGAGCTCCGCCAGCGCCTTGAGTCCGTTCACATCTACCACTTGAGAGATATCCGAGGATTTCCAACCTGCAATCTCGTTTTTGAAGATCTCCGCCGAGCGGAATGGCAGTGTTGAAACAGCCTCAAGCATGCCAACGCAGCGGTTCTGGTGGCGGTCGAAGTCATCAACCTGCAGAAAATAGCAGCCGCTGTAGATCGAGAAAACGAGCTTAGCTGAAGCGCGAAGACGCAACTGTTCCCTTAGCAGTTCAAGGGCGAAGCCTGTGCCACGCACAGCTTCAACGGCGATGATCAAGCGATTCGGGCAGAGAGGCAGCTCATGAGTAGCTCCGTCCTGAAGGGCGATCGATGAGTGACGCTCACCAGTATCCGCTACCCCCACCTGAGGCATGCTTGTTCCAGACTCATCGACCTGATTGTTTTCCATGTTTCTTCATATCCTGCATTCGGTAGGTGGCACACTCTGATAATTGATCAGGGTATACGTGCCTCCGCCCACTGACAACGAAGGGGCGTGGAACTCTTCGATGAGTTTCTAAGCGGGACTTCTAGCCTGAGGTTCGACGGATTGATTCCGACCTGGCCGAGGCCACGGCGCCCGCTGGAGGCCCGGCGCATGTAAGCCTATTCTAAAAGGGCACGCCCTCTCTATCTGAACAAGAGCAACAGCATGTGGCAAGCGATCTGATGGATGCACGGCCGCGCGCACCCTCTCCTGCACGGAACTCAGGCCCCTTCCAGAGGAAGCGATTGCACCTGCCCTACGGAGTCCTACTACCTTTCACTTTCCAGGGTCAGACAAGCAGAAGAGGCTGCATATGGCTTGCTGAGTGAAGGTAAGGGCGGATGGTTTCAAATCAGCCTAGCAGGCGTCGACCGCAAGCTGTTTGCAGAGCCTCCCGCCACCCTTACAAGTAGCATTCGATGCCGTACCGCTCTGACCAGAAGCTGGAAGAGCGGAGTCTGTAAGTTCCCTTTACTCCGACGGCTCATCGCCATTGGTTGGACGCGGTGATGTTCCGCTTCGAGCGCAAAATGTCCATGTGACGGTTCTTGGGTTGATGGGGTTTGCAGGTTTGGAGGTCTGGCTTTACGCACACAGCTGGGCTCTATCTAGTGCATTGACGTAGCGTGTCTCCCGTCTAACCTGAATTGTGACGCCTTGTGCAGGCGTTCTGCCGTCGGCTGGACAGCGGCCAGACAATATGACAAACCATTGCCCCGTTCGACGGGGAGTTCGTTTTCTATTGTCTGGAGCCTGACATGAAACCAGACTTGCCCTCAGCTTCCCCCCTTGCTTTCCATCCCACCATCCTGGATACCCCCCAAGAAAACAGGCTTAAGTTACCTAATGGCCGCATGGTAGAGCTTGTGAGCGCTGATCCAGAAAAATTGGAAGAATATTGCCAAGAAAAATTTGGAAGGAGCTGGCCGAGCATTCGGTGGGACGCGAAGGTAGACCTGGCTACCCGTCTCATCGCAATCACTGATCGAATGGCACCGCTTGAGGCGCTGCTACAAAAAGGGCAGCCGCCTGAGACCCTCATCGAAGCTTATGACGACATCAATGATGCGCTGTTAGGGGCGTATGGGGATGGCTCCCTCAAAGCGTTAATGCTGATGGGACAACTCAGCACCCTCGGAAGCAAATTTCCTCCATTGGCAAAGCCAGGAGCTGGAATTGGTAACTTTCAGGCGGCTGCCGATATGGGCTATATCGCCGCCTATTGTTTCCTTGGTGATCACCTTTTGAAACAGGGCAGGGCGGTTGAAGCTGCTACGGCATACCAGCAAGGGGCGCAGAAAGGTTGCGGCGCCTGCCTGTACCAACTGGGGCAACTCACAGAGCGAGGGGTAGGAGGACTCGTTCAGAGTGACCGAGCTGCATTCGATCTATACGCTGACGCCATAAACTGGAACTATCCACCTGCCTGGGTGGCAATTGCTCGGCTCTGGCTGAGAAGCCCTCGAAAGCTGCCTAGACCGGAGCAGGTTGTTCAGATGCTCGAAGAGTGCGTCCAGATGGAGTGCGAGGGGGCTGCGATGGTATTGGCAGAGATCTCCTTATGCCACAACCGCACCTCTTACACGAAAAGGGCTGTGATGACGCTCTATCGGTGTGCAGCGGTTGAGGGCGACATTGAGGCACAGCTTAAGCTCGCGAGTTTGCTAGCGGACGAGGGGGCTTGTGAGATGGGAGTCGAGCCGGATTATGAAGAGGCTTCGTGCTGGTATCTGCGCGTTTGCAAGTCAGAAAATGCTTCCCCTGCCCAAGCAGCACGAGCTCATCTGGAAATTGGCCACCTGCTCATGGAAAAGGATAAATATGACCAGGCGGCACATCACTTTTCCTTCGCTTCGTGTACTTACCTCGAAGCTGTCGAGCTTCAGCATATTTGCGAGAAGAAAGCAGCGAATCTCAGTCGCTGGCAACAGCACTATGCTGATGAGTGAAATTTGGCGAAGCACTATGCTGGGCTGAAGGCGGCTGAGGGATTCAGGGCGATGAGGACAATCTTCATCGTCCTGTTGCCTTTACCTGTCCACTGTCAGGCTAAAGTACTAAGTGGGCATGATTTGCTTTTCACGAAAATATATTCGTTTGGGATCAGGAGGGTTTCTAATAATGAGGCTGATCTAGCAATAGGTGGTCTCCTACTATTTGCTCCTGTTTCCCGCTCAAATTAGAATAGGTTTTGAGGTGATAATAACCGTGCGTGACGCAAATATGTGTACCTATCTGATGTGCCAAAAATAAGTGATCAATTCACTCCAGAAATTTGCATATTCGACGGACATCCGCTTCTTGGCTTTCAAGAAGTTTTTCAGTTGTCGCTATATATTCTTCGGTCGTGCATCCAGCTCGTAGCATCTTAAGTCCGCGAGAAATTTGGTATCTCAGCTCTTGAAGGTAATTCATGAGCTTTGCAGTACTGATGCCTTCATCTATGTTGTGGATTTTCTTGTACGCAGATTTGACGTATGGCAATAATCCTTCAAGCGATTTATGACCCGTGTCCATCTTCATCTCTCTAAGAAGACTATCATCCGTCTGTAAGCGTAATTCAAAGTCTGCGGGAGAGCTGAACTTGTGTCTCTGATAGGCGTGCACGAAATAATTTTCGCAATAGGCATGGCGAAACATATGGGGGCAAGCTTTTTCATCAATTCCTGCTAGGCCGGCCAATGTATTTATCTCGTTTGTCAATGTGGTCTCGGCTAAGGGTTTTCCAGTAGTTTCAGATATGAATAGGAAGTCGTGGTCAGGTTTTCCAGACTTGGTGAATTTCTTTATTATTTTCGAGCGATGATCGTCAATGTAATCACGTGCTTGTGTTAGTAGGATCCTTGTGATTGACTTCTCTCTCGTTGTAAACACCCCCTGCTTTAGTGTGGTGATAGTCAGCATCGGGTTATGCATGCTCCATGCTTTATTTACTGCCGAAACGGTTATTAGATTCAGTTCGCCTCTTCGGGGGCCCAGATACTCTAAGAATGAAATATGCAATTGACGTCGGCTGCAGATGAAGTCTGATGTGCTGTCAGAATCTGCCGCATCACGAAGAGACTTTATAGAATGATCAGTGATTGCGGTTCTAGGTTTCGGTTCGTTGCTCTCCGCTGAAAAACTGTGATGGTACATTGATGTTGAAGTGATTATCTTCCCATCTCGTAGTTTGCGCGTATGTGTTCGGTGAGAAATATTTATAATGCCAGATGGCGCAACTAAATTTGGAGTGCCGGCATAGTTGCCAAGGAATTGTAGGAATTTAAGACATCTTTGTGCGGTAAGGTTGGTTGTTCTTGAGTTTTTTCTCCTTTGGGCTATGTTTTCTACGCTGCGCTCCATTCGTATCTGAGACACAAAGTCTGTGAAATTATCATCGGACAGTTGTAGGAAAGAAATTTTGCGGATGTAGCAAAATCTAATGAGCTGGCCTATCTGTGAAGCATAAGTACCTATTGAACCACCTTTAGTCCCGTGTCTGGATAATGGGGCATTGGCTCTGCCTGGTGAGTCGAGGAGTGTCAGCATGTACAGGTTTGCTTGCGTACAGGGTGAGCCATCTGGCCAATACATGAATGGTAATTTTGATGCATCTTTTGTAACTGTTTTTCCTAAGGTGTCGTGACTGAATAGAATTAAGTTATTGAGAAGTGCGTGTAGTTGTTTGCCGCCAGCTAAGCTCATCTCTATGACTCCGGATGCAGTGGGATGATTGTTATTGAATGGTGTAATTTGTTGAACGGGTGATCATTAAATAATAAAGTTTTAGCGATGTTTGAGATTTCATCCCGTGCTATTTTTTGTCTAAGCTTACTGTCGTCTGTTTTAGATGTGTTCTCTAAAGCTGTGACGGCTCTGTTCAAAGCCTGCAAAAGTCGAAAGTTGGCTTCTCGATGCTTTTCGAGTCGTGACTCCAATACGGCAATTTGGTTAGTTAGCTTGACTTTAGATGTAGTAAGCGGCTGGCCATATGAGAGGTTGGGCTCGACAGTGGTGGTCAGATTAGCGTCGAGTAAGACTAATGACTCAAGGGCTTGTTTTCTTAGACGATCGAAACTGTTGAAGTCGAAGCCGCCGCTATAAGTGGTGACTTTTGCTTTGAGCGTAGTAATGCTTAGTGGAGCTATCTGGATTGCGTTTTTTTCATCAGTGAAGGAGAGTCCTGCAAGTGCTCCTTGGGATTTCAGTGCATTGCGGACTATTTCATTTGCAGAGAACTCTGAAGGATGGTCTATGACTCTGCTGAGTAGTTTTACAATGGATCTTATTGAGGTTTCAATCTGTCCGGATTTGTTCTTATTAACTCTCATGAGGCCTCTCCTGGTTAGGGTTTATGTGTAGTGAATTTTTACCGCAATTTTCATGTGTTTGCCGTCATGTGATTCAAAGAAAATAGGTTCGATGGAAATTATTCCTCGCATCATGAGGTCTTGCAGATGGCTGTCGAGGATGTCCTCGTCTTTTGCTGAAAAGTTAGAAATTCCATATTCGGATTTCAGAAGCTTTGCAAGATCTTCGAACCGTTTACCACGCTCGCCAACCATTTGTTGCGCAACATGTTGTGATTTGGCTCCGCGGAGAGATGCGCCATCTACAGTTGCGGTGATGTAATTCCAAATGTGCTCAGCGTCCTTGTGACCGAGTACCCACCTCAGTGTATGAATAGTACCCTCATCGAAATAGTGGAAGAACATCAGAGCGAAGTAGCGTCTTAGTTGATGCTGTCGTAGGTAATACCGGCGACCCTCCATATCCGTGCCAGTCTTTACATAGTCGCAGAAAAGGTCAAGGTTTCGATTGAATGTTCCCCAAGATGGTGAGTGCAATCGAACATTCCCTGCAAGCGCCGGTGTTGAGAAAATAGAATCGTAATGTGTAAGAAATCCTATTTTTTTGAGATACCGCTGCATTCTTTGTAGCTCTCTAATCATCTGAGTTCCAAGCTTATCTAAAGGTCTGGCTTGGGTCTCCTTGGCACCCCAAAGTCCTTTGGTGCTCTTTGCTATCTCTATGATTAACCATTCCAAGCTTGCGTCGAGGCAGGACGTTGGGAGTGCCATCAATTCTGACGCGCGTCTTGCCATGAGTGCGCCTATTACCACTTGCACTCCACCAATATAGATGGCAAGTAGCTCAAGTAAACCCTCATTGGCTCGTAGTTGTTGGAAATACTTTTTTTTCTGCGATTTTCGAGTTTTATTGTGCGTGCCGTCGATAGAGCTAAAGTTCTCGCATGCGAGCCCTAGTTTTTTAATGCCCAGCTTAGCGAGGTCAGGGCCTATTGTCTCTATGACTTCCTTGTTAGAGAGGTAACTCATCTCTACACAATTCTTTATGCAGTGTTTTGCGAGCTTCAGGAAAGCATCAATAATCATCCTGCCGTACTTGAAGTGGAGCTCTACTGCATGTCTAAAAGCGTGATGGATGATGGCGGAGGGAACTGGCGTGAAGCGATGATAAGGGAGTAGTTGTGCTTTGTAGTTTTCAATTTCCTGGATCGCTTCCAAACGTGGGGCGGCGACACCAATGGCGTGCAAAGAACCAAGTGAAATCAATGCTCGCCTGAAGGCCATGTACGTAGCCTTGGTGATACCGTCCTCATTTTCTGACGTTACCGGAACGCCAGAAAGCTCGCGATTGTATGGGGGCTCGACTGGAAAAAAAGAAAGCAGTGGAATTCTGAGGTTGCCGAATTTTTTTTTAAGGATGTTGGGATATAATGCAGATGTAAGCATGGATGTGTTTACGTGATATCCACCGGCGGGATGTCCCTTATAGAAACCTGCGTGATAGAGTGCTGCTCGCACAAATGGAATATCTTGCTCGTTCAAAGGCAGTCGGTCAGAAGTCTCTAGTACATCGGCACTAATTTCAGAAATGGCGGGAATTTCTTCAATGATTTTGTTCAGGATGTCTCGGTCGATACTATCTTTTAAGTTAAGTAGGAAGTTCAAGGCTTTGGGTGTAAAGTCATAAATAGACTCAGCAATCGTGCCTTTGCTTGCGAAAGTGTCAAGAATTGCTTTGAGGTGAGAGTCGTTAATTGCTGAGAGTCCGTACTCTGCTAGTTCAAAGTAATTTGAATTGAGCAGCAAGAAGTCTATGCAGTATGTGGTGTTTAGCAAGCGCTCACGATCGGTGCGTGCGGCGGCACTTTTGGAAAATTTTCCGTACGTGCCTTCTGTTGAGCTTATCATCCAATACTTTAAGCTGGCTAGAAGGTTCGCGTTTTCCGGGGCGGTTAGTGTTGTACTGTTATTCAGCGAAACGCGCCAATCGATAGTTCTATCTTGTGAGTAACCTGCATTGATAGTCCATACAGGTTCATCAAAGTCAGAAATCAGCCACCACGCTTTTCGCATTAATTGGGAATAATCTGCGTCTAGATTATCCAGGAAAGGCAGTTGTTCATTGCTGTCCAAGGATTTTCCTCACGAAGGGGCTGGGGTCAACTAGCCTTCTAGCTTCCGCCAGTTTGCGTTTCAATTCACGCTGGAAACCATTCTCGATGTACTCTGAGACCAGGTTTGTGATGTTGGCCCAATGCAAGTAAGCTGGGGATATAATTGCTTGACCTATGGTCAGGCGAGTGGCGTCTCTGAGCGATAGAAGTGTACTCAGGCTTTTTACTCCTATGCTGAAAACAATTTTGTCTAATTCTCCGGTTTCTAGTGCTTCATTAACCTTGTCGGGGTCTTTTAAATATGCGGGGAGCTCTTCGGATAGATAGTTTCTGGTAAATTCTTCAAGCTCTTCAGTTCTGTCAAATCCTGCAGCTTCAGCTAGGAATGGACTATCTTTAAGGGCCGTGCAGATGATGATCTTCTGAATTACCATCACGCTTCGGCTCTCAATTAGCATGATGAAGATTTCTGGAAGGTAACTTTCAAGTAGTTTTTTATCGGTTTTGTCGTGGCCGAGACATTCACGCATGATCTCGGTTTTTCCTGTCTGTAGGTAAATCTCGACACAACGCGACGCTCGAATAGAAGAAGGAGTAATCTGCGCAGCGAATTCGAAGGCTTCGTTTATATCACTTGAATGCATGATATTAGCGAATTCGCGGACAAATTCAGGTGGGCCGCCCATTATGCGTCGGGTTTGAGACTTATCCCATCGCGGAGTAGTTGTTGATGTGGGCTTTACGATTCCAGAAGAGCTGGCAATGAAGAGCTTTCTCCAGTTGTCGTCCCCAACTGACCTGAGATAGTCCCGAGCTTGTTGGGTAAGACGAATAACGTCATCGATTATTTTGATGGAAGCAGGGGTGAGCTCAAATTCTTGTCTGCTTAGATTCACACCCCTGCGGGGCTTATAGCCTGAAATGATAACGGATTCTATCCCGGATTTAGATATTAAGTAGGTTTTCCCACCTTCCTTCCTTATACCTGTCGCATGGCCATTTCTGTCATAGAGATCAAAATCCCTAAGGAAGCTGTCAGTGATCTGTGGATGCTCGAGTATAAGGAGGCACTGAAATGGATATAAGTCCCGGGTGCTAAGTATTCCTAAAGCTTTAGTAAGTACGGTCGAGGACTTTTTTATTTTGTTCATTTGACCGTATTTTCTAACAATTGCGTTCCAAGGGAGGTCGTAAGGACGAGCTTCGAACAAGGCTGCAATGTTGTTTATTGTATTTAGTTTCCAGAATGCTACGTCGTCTATGTCTTGAGTGGTTGCAACTTTTGCCAATTCTGCTCTATTCTGGAATGCTGCGATCACTGATTTAGCTTTATTGGTCGCCCATTCTCGGAGGATGTTTATGTCTTTACTGATCTGCACAGCTAGAATATGGATGGCTTCAGCTTGAGTGACGTGAAGGGGAAGGGGAGTGATAAGCTTCGTGCGGACTTTTTTTCCCGCTTTGGTTACCTTGATATGTGTTTCTTTACCTCTAAATCGCTTGAGACTTGTAACGGGTAAAGCCCGGCTAGGCGAAGCCCAGATGCGAGCGTCTATGAAAGATCTGTACACCTCTGAAATGTGTCTGTCCCACCTGTGTCCTAGGTCTATTGTTGACCTGCTTTTCAGGCTTTTCCCTTTGAAGGTTTTCTTAAGTAGGTCTGCAAAGAAATTATAAATTTCACTCGGGCTTTTGAAAGTGCTTGGTGGCCAGCGTAGGGGATTGGACACTAAGTGCGTCACGATGCGATCGTAACCACGATCGAATGGCCCTGCACGACTTTCAGAGTAAACGCGTACACCGCGATAGAGTTCGTCGGTAAAGCGCTTTCCGTGAGTGTTATATAACTTTGCTAGGTGCATCCATTGAATAGAGCACTTTTTATTCTCAATCGGCCATCCTTGCCAGTAAGCTAACTTTTCCTCAGGTATTTGACTTATTGAGTTTGTCCAAGTCCCTATGTGTGCATCAAATTGCTTTGGTGTCCACTTTTTTCCTTGCATTGAAGGAAATTGAATGTTGATCTTCTGAAGAGTTGAAGCGAAGTGGCGACAAAATACCCGAGTTCGCCCAGGTGAAAGCTTTATGAGATGACCTGAAAGAAGGGCCCCGCAGAAACCATCATGAATGGTCGCGATATAAGTGGGGGTGAGCACTGCCTGCGTAAGCCGAAGTCCAGAAAGGTCGCAATAGCATTCCAACAGGTACACCGTCAGAGCTGGGTCATCGCCGGTGAAAGGCACCTGGCTGGCGGCTTTGAGAAGGGTGTCAGCGACCTCTTGATCAACGGCGCGAAAAGGGTAATGGCGCAGCCTGTGTAGGTAGTTTTCGATGATTGCCATTTTTTCTATGACCACCTAACCGACTGTTTCTAATGGGTCTAGACGATATTGGCAATGCTGTCAAATTAGCGAAATCGTGCGCCATGGTGCCGAGTGGCTTGAGCTCGAACTCGCGGGCCAGGTGCACATTGCTGGTGCCGACGAAGCGCCCGGGGAAATCGTGCTTGAGGATGTGCACCACCTCTTCCTGCACGCGGTAGGAGAAGCGCCGTCGGGTTCCGAAGTCCGCCAGCTGGAAGCCGGCCAGCTCATCGGCGCTGGCCTCGGCTTTGAGCCAGTCCAGCTTCTGGTACAGGCGTTCGCCAACTTGCTCGATCACCACTTCGCGATAGCGGTAGCGGTTGCGTACTTCGCTGATGATCGCCAGCAGCGGGATTTCATAGAGGATCACGTGCAACCACGGCCCACGCACGCGGATTGCCAGTTGCCCGGCGCCATCCAGGCCCACCTGGACATAGCGCAGGTTGAAGCGAAACAGGCTGAGGAAGCGAATGAAGTCCGGCTTGAGGAAGGGGATTTTTTCCAGATAGGCCAGTTGGTCGTGGGTGACGGTAACCTCGGCCAGTTGCTCCACCTGATAGCGGATCTCGGCCAGGTAGGGGGAAAGGTCTTCGCCATTGCGGCAGCGAAACTCCCATTCCACCTCGGCGTTGGGGTAGTTGTGCAGCACCGCTTGCATCATGGTGATCTTGTAGAAGTCGGTGTCCAGCAGGTTCTGGATGATGCGTGGGCCAAAAACACTGTCGCTCATGGGCGGTCTTCCTTGATCAGGGCAAGCTGGTGGTCAAGCGCGTCCTCGTCGCCGCAGAGGATCACGCCCTCGGCGGCCAACGCACCACACGCCTCGATGGCCCCGGCCTGGGTAAGCGCGCGGCAGGCCGGCAGGTAGAGCAGCACCTGGAAGCCGGCCTGGCGCAACTGGCGGGCGGTGGTCTTGACGCAGTAGTCCAGGGCCAGGCCGCCGACGATCACCGCGCCCACCTGCTGTACCTTGAGGTATTCGATCACCCCGGTGGAGCGGCGCTCGGCCAGGTCGTGGTAGCAGGCGCCGTAGGGGTGCAGGTCAGGTTCGACGCCTTTCCACACGAAGTAGTCATAGTCGATGGGGGCGGGCAGGCCGGGCAGCAGCGCGAAGCCCGGTGTGCCGGGGACGCAGTGGCTGACCCAGGTCAGGTCGGCGTTGGCCAGTTGCAGGGGTTGCAGCATGTGCGCAGGGTCGGCGACCACCCAGGCGGCGTTGGCCGGGTGCGCGTCCTTGCTGCCCAGGCGCAGGTCGGCGCGCAAGGCCATGGCGTTCAGGTCAGCCGCAATTTCGTCGCCTTCGGGCACGGGCAGCTCCAGCGGGGCGTTGGCAGTGAAGCCGTTTTGCGCGTCGACATCGAAACTGGCGATCTTCATGGCGGTTCTCCTTGCTGGAATGGCTATATAATTCACCTGGTGTATTAAGTGTGTCAAGTGGAAAGCGATATGGGGTTGGTGGTTGCCTTACTTAGATGCTCTGGTGGATTATTGTGCTACTGAACAAGGAGCTGCACGGTGAGTACAGTCGAAGTCCTGGCCAGTGTCGACATTGTCGCCCTGCGCCTGGCCCCTGATGCCCAGCATCTGCAAGTGTTGTTGCACCGTCGTGAGCGCGAGCCGCATGCCGGGCAATGGGCCTTGCCCGGGGTCATCGTAAATGGGCGTACCCCCGACACCAGTCTGGAGGATGCCGCCAGCCGGGCCCTGCACGAGAAGGCCCGGGTGCAACCGTGCTACATGGAGCAGGTGGGTACCGAGGGCAATGCATTTCGCGATCCACGAGGGTGGTCGTTGAGCACCTATTACCTGGCGTTGCTCGACCCCGCGCAGGCCGTCGAAGGCGAGCAACTGGCGTTTTTCGATCTGGACAGTGTGCTGGGGCGCAAGGTGCTGTTGCCCTTTGACCACAACTTGCTGGTGGAGCGGGCCCGCGAACGGCTGGCGGCAAAGACGGTGTACAGCAGCCTGCCGCTTTACCTGTTGGCGCAGAAGTTTACAGTGCAGGATGCGCTTGGGGCGGTGCAGGCTTGCCTGGGCCAGGCGGTGAACGGTACCTCTGTGCGCAAACGCCTGGAGCGTCTACGCGAGCTGGGGTGGGTGAGGGATACGGGGGAGAAGCACCAGCCTAGGCTGGGCAGGCCGCAGCAGGTGTATCAGTACACGCCGCAGGGGGGGAAGCCATTCATGTTTGACCGCAGTTTGTTACCTGAAAGCGGATAAATGAGGAGCTAGCTGACCTGGCAGAAATGCCGATGTCTAAACACTTGCCTTAGGCGATAGCTGTCGCTTGACGGCATTCAGTAACTGGTCAAGCGTCCAGGGTTTGGACAGGAACGTTGAACACTCAGGCAGGCGAACGCCGGGATCAAGTTGGCCGGCCGACATCACGATCACGGCGGTAGCAGGCCAACGATCAATGATCAGGTGGGCAAGATCCACTCCATTGAGTTGGCCAGGCATCTGGATATCGGTCAAGACGAGGTCCAGGTGG
>Ga0160449_1000341_pt1 | contig 32059 bp, 30 predicted proteins | sample HID1975I_E1MG_FD_108216 | JGI IMG/M metagenome (GOLD analysis project Ga0160449, IMG submission 108216) | Enriched soil microbial communities from UW Madison campus, WI, USA - HID1975I_E1 MG | ecosystem: Environmental > Terrestrial > Soil > Unclassified | place: USA: Madison, Wisconsin...
CGACAGCATCGACACCGCCCCGACCACCCCGCCGGTTCCCCCCGGCCCTCCCGGTCCATCCAAAGGCCCCGCCAGCCCGTGGGGTATCCGCGACTTCCGCCTGTTGTGGCTGGGGCGCGTGGTCGCCGTGCTGGGCATCCAGATCCAGTCCTCGGCCCTGTTGTGGCAGGTCTATGAGATCGCCCGCCGCGACCATCCGATCCAGGAGGCCAGCCTGTATCTGGGACTGGTCGGCCTGTGCCAGTTCCTGCCGCTGCTGGCCTTCACCCTGCCCGCCGGGGCCATGGCCGACCGCCGCGACCGCAAGCACACCGTGACCCTGTCGATCATGGTCGAGGGGCTGTGCGCCCTGCTGTTCCTGGCCATGGCGATCCACGGGTCGCCGCCGCTGTGGGGGCTGCTGGCCGTGGCCGCCCTGTTCGGCGCCGCGCGCGCCTTCCTGGCCCCGGCCAGTCAGGCCTTCCTGCCCATGGTGGTCGGTCGCCGCGCCCTGCCGCCGGCCATCGCGGCCCAGTCCATCGCCTTCCAGACCGGCGCCATCGCCGGCCCGGCGCTGGGTGGGATCATCGTCGGCTTCTCCGTGCCGCTGGCCTACGCTTCGGCCATGGGGCTGTTCCTGCTGGCCGTCGCCTGCTTCCTGCTGATCCGCACGCGCGGCAAGCCTGAGATCTCGAACGACAAGGTCTCGCCCGTCGCCCTGGTCAAGGAAGGGCTGGCCTATGTCTGGAAGACCAGGATCGTCCTGGGCGCCATCTCGCTGGATCTGGTCGTGGTGCTGCTGGCGGGGGTGGCCCTGCTGACGCCGATCTTCGCGCGCGACATCCTGCATGTCGGCCCCGAAGGGTTCGGCCTGCTGCGCGCCGCGTTCGGGGTCGGGGCGCTGCTGATGGCGCTGTATCTCAGCCGCTTCCCCATCGTGCGCCACGGCGGCCGCTGGATGTTCGCGGCGGTGGCGGTGTTCGGGATCTGCACCCTGGTCTTCGGCCTGTCGAAAAGCGTCTGGCTGTCGGCACTGGTCCTGTTCGCGGGCGGCGCGGCCGACATGATCAGCGTCAATATCCGCCAGACCCTGATCCAGCTGGCCACGCCGGATCACATGCGCGGCCGGGTGTCATCGGTGTCGATGCTGTTCATCGGCGCCTCGAACGAACTGGGCGAGGCCTATTCCGGCGTCATGGTCCGCCTGCTGGGCCCCATCGGCGCCGCCGTCTTCGGCGGCTTCGGCGCCCTGGCCGCGACCGGCATCTGGGCCAAGGTGTTCCCGGACCTGCGCAAGGCGAACAAGCTGACCTGACGCCTCTCCCTCCCCGTCCCGGGGAGGGTGGTCGCGCAGCGACCGGGTGGGGAGGGCAGGGCGATCCGGGCGCGCGCTTGAGGTGCGGAGCCGCCCCCACCCGACTTCGGCCTTCGGCCTCAGCCACCCTCCCCGGGACGGGGAGGGAGAAATTACTTCCACCCCCGGAAATGCTTCGACAGCTTCAGGCCCTGCTTCTGGTAGTGGCTGCCGCCCTCGCCATACAGGCGCGACGGCTTTTCGGTCAGCGGCTCATAGACCAGCCGGGCGACGATCTGGCCATGCTCCAGCAGGAACGGCGTATCGTGGGTCCGCACCTCCAGCACGCCTTTCGAGCCTGCGCCATGCGCCTCGTCCGTGCCGAAGCCGGGGTCGAAGAAGCCGGCGTAGTGGACCCGGAACTCGCCCACCGACGGGTCGATGGGCGTCATCTCGGCGGCCTGCATGACCGGGATCTCGACCGCCTCGCGCGAGGCCAGGATGTAGAACTCGCCCGGGTCCAGCAGCAGCTCGCCGCGACGGGGCGCCAGCGGCTCCCAGAAGTCGCGCGGGTCATGGCCGTCGATGTGATCCATGTTGACGACGCCCGCGTGGCGACGCCCGCGGAAGCCGACCACGCCGTCGGCCCCGGCGGCTTCCAGATCCACGCCGACGCTGCGGGTCTCCAGCTTGGGCGGCTCGCCGACCTTGAGCCGCAGCTGGTTCAGCCGCGTGCCCGGCTTGACCAGGATCGAGAAGGTCTGGGGCGCGATCTCCAGATACAGCGGCCCCTCATAGCTCTCGGCCACGTCGTCGAAACCGCCGCCCCGGTCGGTCAGCAGGCGCACGAACACGTCCACCCGCCCGGTCGAGCTTTTCGGATTGGCGCGCGCCACGATCCCCCTGGGCAGGCTGATCCGCTCCTGCAGCTTCACGATGTAGACGCAGCCCTTTTCCAGAACCATGCCGCCGGACAGGTCGATGTCGTGCATCCGCACGTCCTGGATCCGGTCCTCGACCGTTCGCTGACCGGGCAGGAAGGACGCGCGCACACGCCAGCCGCGATCGGACAGGCGAAGATCCAGACTGGCCGGCTGCACCTGGTCGGCGTCGAACGGGGTCTGGGATGTGACGGCGCCCGTCGCGATCAGGGCTTCGATGGATTGGGCGGGCAGGATGCCGGGGGAGGACAGGTCGATAGCGCTCATTCTCCCTGCCTTACACGGTTTTTCGCGCGCGTCTCCCCTCCGCGCCGCTTGACCACAGACCATTGCTCGTCACCATGGGGCCATGCGTTCCAACCCCGCCTATATCGCCGAGACCGACGGCATCATCGTCAGGGTCCGGCCCAGCTATCTGGCGGCGCAGTCCGATCCCGAGGGCGGGCGCTGGGTCTGGGCCTACAAGGTCGAGATCGAGAACCGCGGCGAACGCACGGTGCAACTGGTGGCCCGTCACTGGACCATCACCGACGCGCGCGGCCGCGTCGAGGAGGTGCGCGGCCAGGGCGTGGTCGGCGAACAACCCGTGATCGGCCCCGGCGACCGCTACGCCTATGCCTCGGGCTGTCCGCTGGGCACGCCGTCCGGCTCCATGGTCGGCACCTACTATTTCAAGGACGAGACCGGCCGCGACCACGAGGCCGCCATCCCGGCCTTCAGCCTGGACGTGCCGGATGTCAGGCGCGTGCTGAACTAAAAGTCGCGCGCCCTCTCCCTCCCCGTCCCGGGGAGAGTGGTCGAAGCGAAGCGGAGACCGGGTGGGGAGGGCTTGGCGATGCTGGGCGCGATGCTCAGCTTTGCCGCCCCCACCCGGCTTCGCCCTTGCGGGCTCAGCCACCCTCCCCGGGACGGGGAGGGAAAGGCGTCCTCAAGCAGCGAGCGACCGCGTCGCGAGCGATAGGACCAAAGAGGACAAGGGGCTGCGTCAACCCGGATAACCGCAGCCCCGCCCCGGAACCCGCTAGCGAACTAGCGGGGCGGGCAGGAAGGCGCATCGAAACGCGGTCGCGCTCAAGCAGCGAGCGACCGCGTCGCGAGCGATAGCGCCCTTAAATATACCTTCTCAGGCTGCGGGCCAGTTCGGTCGCGCCGTCCTTGCCGCCGCGGCGGACCTGGGGCTGATAGGCGACGCGGGCGTGTTCGCCGCAATAGACGCCTTCCGAGGCGCGGCGGCCGCAGAAGCTGAACTCGCGCGACGACGGGTCGCCGATCGGCCATTTGCACATGTGCGCGCCCAGCGTCAGCACCGTGGCGGTGCCGGGCAGTTCCGGCATCGGGGCGGGCGGCGGCGGGGTCGGGGTGACCGGGCGGGGCTGGGCGGCCTCGATCCGGCGCGGGGCCGACGGAGCCTGGGCCGGCTGGGCCGAGGCGGCCGGGCGCGGGCGCGTCGGGCGATAGGTGGCGCGGGCCGGTTGCGATGGGGCCGCGCGGCCCGACAGGCCCAAGCGGTGCACCTTGCCGATCACGGCGTTGCGGGTCACCCCGCCACCCAGCGTCTTGGCGATCTGGCTGGCCGACTGGCCTTCCAGCCACAGCTTTTTCAGCGCGCCTACCCGGTCTTCTGTCCAGCCTGCGGTCATCGCACCCTCCGGTGAATTCGGATTCAATATCTAGGGCCGCCGGCTCCCTCCGGGGGTCAGCGCCTACCACTAATCGTAAACTACCTCTTAACAGGCGCAATATGTGCGAATCAGCCTGTCCACAGAAACCACATGTTGAATCGCCGTTGTCCCGAAACGGCGCAGGTTTTGGCGTGAAATGGCGCTCAGCCTTGCGTTTCAGGCTCTGCGGTCGCATCTGGCGGCCATGACCGACCTCGCCTCGATCCGGCCTTCGGGCCTGCCGCAACCGCGCCGCTACAATGGCGTCAACTGGATCGGCGTGCGCAGCCTGTATCTGCGCGAGGTCCGCCGCTTCTGGAAGGTGGGGGCCCAGACCGTCGCCGCCCCGGTCGTCACGACCCTGCTCTACATGCTGGTCTTCGTGGTCGCGCTCCAGGGCGCCCGCCCGCCGCTGCACGGCACGCCTTTCGCCGAATTCGTGGCCCCCGGTCTGATCATGATGGCCATTCTCCAGAACGCCTTCGCCAACTCGTCCTCCAGCCTCATCCAGGCCAAGATCATGGGCACGGCGACCGACTTCCTGACCCCGCCGCTCAGCCCGCTGGAGCTGACGGTCGGCTTCGCCCTGGGCGCCGCCACACGCGGCATCGCCGTGGGCCTGGTCACCGCCCTGTGCGTCCTCCCGTTCGCCAGGGTCGGGATCGCCAACCTGGGGTTGATCCTGTGGTTCGGCGCGATCGCCTCGCTGCTGATGGGGATGGTCGGGGTGATGGCGGGCCTGTGGGCCGAGAAGTTCGACCAGCTGTCGGCGGTCCAGAATTTCGTGGTCATGCCGATGACCTTCCTGTCCGGGACCTTCTATCTGGTCGAGAACCTGCCCCAGCCGTTCGCTGCGATCAGCCGTTTCAACCCCTTCTTCTATCTGATCGACGGCTTCCGCGCGGGCTTCATCGGCCATGCCGAGGGCAGCCTCCTGATCGGGGTGGTCATGAGCGCGGCGCTGACCGTGGCCCTGGGCGTGGCCTGCTGGCTGGTGTTCCGCTCGGGCTGGCGGCTCAAGAGCTAGGCGCCATATCCAGCCCGCCCGATGTGATGGCCAGCCGCGAAAAGACCTTGGCGATCAAGGCGCGCGGCCGATCCCGCAGCCTTCGATCCGCCTGGGTCGGCATGTCGGGCATGATCCCGTCATCTCCGCCGCCTCGCGCAGCCCCTCCGCCCGACGATGTCGACGCGATTGCACTCTTGCACTGCACTGCACTGTTTTTTCGGATTGCACTGCAATCGCGTCCCTTCGCCGTTCCGCATCCTTGCGCCCTTGACGGCGCCTCGAACGCCCGACCAAATCCGCGCCTCGATTTCTCGGAGGGGCGATATGAAGATCAACCACTGGGCCGCGGCCTCGACGCTGGCCTCGACACTGGCGCTGGCTCTCGTGGTCGCCGCGCCCGCCATGGCGCAGCATGTGCCCGACGGCGTCCCCGCCGCAGCCGCCCCGGCCGCCGCCGATCCGGCGCATGACGCCCTGCGCAACCGGGTAGCCGCCTATATCCAGCCCAGCAACGCCGCCCGCCTCCAGGTCGTCCTGACCCAGGTGCGCGAGGCGGGGTTCGAACCCACCGTCGAAACCTTCGAGGGCGGCGGCCGGGGCCAGCCGATGCAGGGCTCCAACGTCGTCTTCACCATTGGCCAGGGCGCCAAGGAAATCCTGCTGACCGCCCACTATGACGCCGTCACCCTGCGCGACGGGACGTTCTCGCACGGCGTGGTCGACAACGCGGCGTCGGTCGTCGGCGTGATCGAGGCGGCCAAGACGCTGCGGGGCAAGGCGCTGAACCACCGCATCCGCGTCATCCTGTTCGACCAGGAAGAGTTGGGCCTGATCGGCGCCAGGAAGTGGATCGAAGCGCACGGCGTCGCCAATGTCGCCGCCATCGTCAACTCGGACGTCGCCGCCTTCGGCTCGACCCTGATGTACGGCCAGAACAACGGACCCCAGTCGCTGGGCATGACCCGTGCGGTCAAGGAGATCTGCGCCGAGCGGGCGCTGCAATGCGTCGGTTATCCGGTCTATCCGCCGTCGGACGACCGCGTCTTCACCGCCGCCGGGGCGCCGACCCTGTCGGTCGGCTTCCAGGACGAGGTCGGCGCCCACCAGATGTGGCTGGCCTTCAACGGCGGCGAGAACAGCGGCCTGCACGACGGCTTCGTCCCGCGTGTCTTCCGCCAGATCCACACGCACGAGGACACGATGGACAACGTCGAGGGCGCGACCATCGCCCTGTCCAGCGCCACCTACGCCGCCCTGATCGAAAAGCTGGACGGCCAGCTGAAGTGATCGAGGTTCGGGGGGTAAAGCTGACGGCCCACGATCAGCGGACGCTGCGCGGCGGCTGGGGGGCGATCCACTGGGTCGCCTGCCTGCCGACCTATGTGCCCTATGTCGCCTTTCTGGCGATGGGGCTGACCGTCAGCGCCCTGGTCGGGGACCTGCTGCCGCCCTTCCTGCTGACAGGGTTCATTATCGGGACCGGTCTGGTGTGGTGGGCGGCCACCGTCCTGACCTGGAAGGTCCTTCGAAGCGAAGGCTCCCGGGCGCCCGCCGGGGCGGTCGCTTCGGACTGGTCGCTGGATGACGCCGGCATTGCCCTGACCAATCCGCTGGTCGGCTCACGCGTCGCCTGGGCCGGCATGCGCGGTGTGCGCGAGGAAAAGGACCGGTTCGTCTTTCTGGTCGCGCCGATGAACAATCCGGTCCTGCCGCATCGTTGTCTCCAGCCGGAACAGCTGCTGGCGCTGCGGGCGTTGATCGCAACGGTCAGAACCTCGGGTCGCCTCGGCGCCGGTGTTGACTAAGCCTGCTCCCGGTCCGACAAGGGCCGGGCCCTTTTCCAGCGGTCCCGTCGCATGTCGCGGCGGGGCCGTCTCGCTTTCGGAGGTCATGCCGTGTCCGGTCATCTGATGGGTGTCTACAATCGCGCGCCGCTGGAGGTGGAGCGCGGCCAGGGCGCCCGCCTCTGGTCCACTGACGGGACCGAGTATCTGGACTGCGTCGCCGGCATCTCGACCAACGGCCTGGGCCACGCCCATCCCAAGCTGGTCCAGGCGGTCAAGGACCAGGCCGAAAAGCTGTGGCACGTCTCGAACATCTTCAAGATCCCGGGCCAGGACGCCCTGGCCGACAAGCTGTGCGAGAGCAGCTTCGCCGACGTGGTCTTCTTCACCAACTCGGGGACTGAGGCGGTCGAATGCGCGCTGAAGACCGCCCGCAAATACCACGCCGCCAACGGCCAACCCGAGCGGATCGACATCTACGGCTTCGACGGCTCGTTCCACGGCCGCACCTACGGCGCGATCAACGCCGCCGCCAACCCCAGCTACACCGAGGGCTTCGGCCCCAAGATGGAGGGCTTCCATCAGCTGGTGTGGGGCGACAAGGACGCGCTGGAGGCCGCCTTCCGCAACCCCGCCACCGCCGCCATCATCCTTGAGCCGGTTCAGGGCGAGGGCGGCTGCCGCGCCACCTCCGACGCCGACCTGCGCTGGATGCGCGACATGGCCGACGAGAACGGCGTCCTGATCATCTTCGACGAAGTCCAGTGCGGCATGGGCCGGACCGGCAAGCTGTGGGCCCACGAATGGGCCGGCATGGCGCCGGACATCATGGCCGTGGCCAAGGCCCTGGGCGGCGGCTTCCCCATCGGCGCCTGCCTGTCGACGGCCGAGGCGGCGAAGGGCATGACCGTCGGCGCCCACGGCTCGACCTTCGGCGGCAACCCGCTGGCCATGGCCGTCGGCATGGCGGCCCTGACCGAGATCAACCGCCCCGAGACCTTCGCCAATGTGGCCGAGATCTCGGCCTATCTGAAGCAGCAGCTGTCGGGCCTGCAGGAGCGTTTTCCGGACGTCATCGTCGACGTGCGCGGCAAGGGTCTGCTGATCGGCGTCAAGCTGGTTCCCAACAACCGCGAGTTCATGGCCTGGGCCCGTGACGGTCAGAATCTTCTGGTGGCGGGCGGCGGCGACAACTGCGTCCGCATCCTGCCGCCGCTGAACCTGACGCTGGAAGAGGCCCGCGAAGCCGTCCAGAAATTCGAAGCCACCTGCGAGGCCGCGCGCGGCAAGATGGCGGCCTGATGGTCCGGCACTTCCTCGATATCCATCGGCTGGACGCCGCCGACCTGCGCGCCATCCTGGACGACGCCCACGCGCGCAAGGCGGCCCGCAAGGGCTGGCCCAAGGGGCGCGTCGACGCCGACGCCCCAGCGCGCGACCACGTCCTGGCGATGATCTTCGAGAAGAATTCGACCCGCACCCGATTCAGTTTCGACGCCGCGATCCGCCAACTGGGCGGGTCGTCGATCATCGCCACCGCCTCGGACATGCAACTGGGTCGGGGCGAGCCGGTCGAGGACACGGCCAAGGTCCTTTCGCGCATGGTCGACGCGGTCATGATCCGCGCCAACGACCATGAGGATGTCGAGCGTTTCGCCCGCGTCTCGACCGTGCCGGTCATCAACGGCCTGACCGACCGCAGCCACCCATGCCAGATCCTGGCCGATCTCCAGACGATCGAGGAGCATCTGGGCCCCATCACCGGCAAGACGATCGCCTGGGTCGGCGACGGCAACAACGTCTGCCACAGCTTCATGCACGCGGCGCCCAAGTTCGGCTTCCGTCTGCAGGTCGCCTGTCCGGCGGAATATCACCCCGACCTGCGCGACCTGGCCAGGGGCGGCGACCACGTCCATCTGACCAGCGACCCGCATGAAGCCGTCGCCGGCGCCGACGTCGTCGTCACCGACACCTGGGTGTCGATGGGCGATCAGGACTATGAGGCCCGCCTGACCGCTTTCGAGGCCTATGGCGTCGATGACGCCCTGATGGAGGCGGCCGCCCCCGACGCCGTCTTCCTGCATTGCCTGCCGGCCCACCGGGGCGAAGAGGTGACGGACGCCGTCATCGACGGCCCCCGATCCCTGGTCTGGGACGAGGCGGAAAACCGCATCCACGCCCAGAAGGCGGTCATCGCCTGGTGCCTGGGCGGCTGAGGCCGCCCAGTTTTTAGTGGCCCTACCGCGCTTCGCGCTGCTTGAGGGCCGTGGGCGAGCGTCTCGCTACTGCAGGTTCACGTCCGCCACGCCGCCGGCGTCGGGCAGGGTCTTGGTAAGGTTTGCCTTGGCGACCTCGAACATGAAACGGACCGGACCCGACTTCGACACCCAGATGCGGCCGTCGTCGGCCTCGAAGCGCAGCAGGGTCAGGTGCGGGTCGTCCTTGCCGTCCGGATACCAGGCGGCGAGCACCGGGTTCCAGTAGCGGTCGATCCGTTCCCGATCGTGCGAAACCGACAGCTCGCCGTGGATGCAGGCCCAGACTTCCTGGTCCTTTGACCCATAGGTGAACATGGCGCTCTGCGCGCCCAGCGCGGCGTCTCGCGCCAGGTCGGTGTCGTCGCGGGTGAAGAACCAGATGGTCCCCGTCTCCTCCTCGCGGAAGGCGGTCATGGGCTGGCTGTGATAGCCGGGCTGGTCCAGGCCCAACATGCCGGTGTTGGAGGACTTCAGGTGCTTCCAGAACTCGGTCTCGGCCTCGGCGGGCGTCAGCGTCTTGTCGGCCATTTGCGTCTCCTGTGATCGGGTCGCAGAAGAACCGGCGCGGGGCCTGACGGTTCCGGTTAGCGCGGCCGCTCCAGGCCGAACAGGGTGCCCAGGTGGACCAGCAGAAGCGACGCGAAGGCCGCCGACAGCACCATCAGGAACCGCCACGGGATCATCCGCGGCCCCCGACGGGGATCGGGCGCGCGGGCGCCGCGCCAGCCCGCCAGGGCGGCGGCGGCCACGGAACCGGCCAGCAGGATAAGGGTCAGTTTCGTGTCCACGCCCGCCAAGTGAGGCCGAAGGCGACGCTTCGCAAGCCCGGGATGCAGCGGATGTCCACAGGTAAGGTGGTCGGTCGCAACATCTTGGGGTTAACCATCCATTTACACCCCTGATCTGGGCCAGTAGCGTCCAGCGAAAGGTCGGGAGGCGAATCAGTGAGCGCAGCCGCGCCGTGGAGCGTGAAGGGAATCGATCCCAAGGCTCGCGAGATCGCCAAGGACCTTGCCCGCCGTTCAGGGATGACCCTGGGCGAGTGGCTGAATTCCATGATCATGGAGGACGGCGAGGACGAGGACGGGGTGGTCCCGATGCCGCGTCGCGCCCATGCGGCCGAGACGTTCGACCGCCGCGGCCGCGCCCGGCGGCTGGACGACGCCTATGACGTCAACGACCCCTATCATCGCCTGAACGCCTCCATCGAAGCCATCGCCGCCCGGCTGGAAGCCGCCGAGCGCCGCTCGACCGTGGCCATCCAGGGCGTCGATCAGGCCGTGTCGGGCCTGGTCCGCCGACTGGAGGAGCAGGACGCCCGCGCGACCACGACCGGCCGCCGCCTCGACGACATCGCCGACGAACTGCGCGAGGGGCACCGTCGCCTGCGCCGGTTCGAGCACGACACCGGCCCGAAGACCGAGGAAGGCTTCAAGGCGCTGGAGACCTCGCTGGGCGCCCTGACCGGCCGCCTCTACGACATCGAGGAGCGTCAGCGCGTCGGCGCGACCGAACTGCGCCTGCGCATGGACACGGTCGAGAAGTCGGTCGGCGTCGGCGCCGGAACCACACTGCTGGGCCAGGTCGCGGCCAAGCTGGACGCGGCCCAGTCGCGCACGACCGACGCCCTGCGCGGGTTGGAACGATCGTTCGGCGATCTGGACCGCCGCCTGCGCGCGACCGAGAGCCGCGCCGAGCCCGAGGGCGCGCGTTTCGAAAAGCTGGCCGAGACCCTGGCTCGTCAGGTCGAGGGCAATCGCGCCGAGATGATGCGCCGACTGGACGCGGCCCAGGCCGACAGCCGGATGGACCGGATCGAGCGCGCGGTCCAGACCGTGGGCGACAAGGTCGCCCTGGCCGAGCGCGGCTCGGCCAAGGCGGTCGAGGCGATGGGCCGCGAGGTCCTGCGCATCGCCCAGAACCTGAGCGGCCGCCTGCAGAAGGCCGAGGATCACACCCGCCGCGTCGAACAGGCCGTCGATCAGCGCCTGGTCGCCGCCGACGACCGTCACGCCCTGGCGCTCGAGAAACTGGGCGGCGAGATCACCCGCATCTCCGACCGGCTCAGCGACCGTATCGCCCAGTCGGAACGCCGCTCGGCTCAGGCGCTGGAAGACATCGGCCAGCGCCTGTCGGACAGCTCCAACCGGTTCGAGCAACGCTATGACCGCGCCTCGGGCGAACTGGCCGAGCGGATGCGCCAGAGCGAGGAGCGGACCGCCAGACTGCTGGCCGAGGCCCGCGACAGCATCGAGGTGCGGGGTCAGGGCAAGACCGCGCCGATCCCGACCGTGCCCGAACCGGCGCCCGAGCCGGTCATCGACGCCGACTGGCGCGCCGCCGCCTTCCCCGAGGATTCCTTCGGCGACGACGATTGGGGCGGCGGCGAGCCCGGCCTGCAACCCTTCCCCGGCGCCGCGCCCGAAGCTGCGCCTGCGCCCGTCGTGGCCGAGACGGTCGCGCCTGCGCCCCGGATCGAGACCCCGGCCTTCGGCGCGCCCGCGCCGTTTGCGGCCTTTGGCGGGGCCGATGTGTCCGACGCGCTGGAAGCGACCGACGCCGACTTCATCCCGCCCCAGGCGCCGGCGCCCGCCGCCTCGCCCCTGCTGGACTCGGAGGGGGACGCCTTTGCGGCCGAGACCGACTTCGTCACGGCCGCGCCCGCCCGTCCCGCCTCGACCCGTGAAGCCCTGGACGCGGCCCGCGCCGCCATGGGGCCCAAGGCGACGGCGGCCTCGGTCGGGTTCGGCCTGAAGCGCGGGGGCAAGTCGCGGTTGCAGGAGCGGCTGGACAAGCAGGCGGCCAAGGACGGCGCCACGGTGCGCAAGGCGCTGCTGGCCTCGGTCACGGCGGTGGTTCTGACCGGCGGCGCGCTGGCTTTCGACCGGCTGACGGACGGCGCGCTGGACCTGCCGGGCCTCAGCGCCTCGGCCGAGGAGGCGCCGAGCGCCGACCTGCTGGCCCTGTCGATGACGCCGATCGATGCGGCCGCCGACCCAGCCCAGGCGAACGCGCTTTATCTGCGCGCGCAGGATCAGATGACGGCGGGCGAGCCGGAAGGGGTGCAGACCCTGACCCGCGCCGCCGAACTGGGCCAGGCGGATGCGGCGCTGGAGCTGGCGGGTCTGTATCAGACCGGCGGCTCGGGCGTGACGGCCGATCTGGCTGAAAGCCGCCTGTGGGCCCGGCGCGCGGCCGAGGGCGGAACGGCCAAGGGCATGCATGCCTACGCCATGTATCTGTTCGACGGAGTAGGCGGCCCGAAGAATCGTCCTGAGGCGCTGAGCTGGCTGAACAAGGCCGCCGACCGTGGGCTGGTGGACAGCCAATACAATGTCGCCCGCCTGTATGAGAACGGCGACGAGGGCATCGCGGTCAGCCCGACCGACGCCCTCAAATGGTATCTGATCGCGGCCCGCGCCGGCGACCCGCAGGCGCGCGAGGCCGTGCAGCGGCTGGCGGCGACCCTGCCGGCGGCGCAGCAGCGGGCGGCCCGGGCGGCGGCCGAATCCTTCAAGGTCGAGCCGCAGGTTTGACCCGAGCGCCCGACCGGGTGGCCCTGCGCCGCCCGGCCCGCTAAGACCTTTCTCCACGGCCCGCCGTCGGCCGCGTCACCCTCCAGCCGAAGGCGCGTCCTTTGGATATCTATCTGCCGATCGCCGAGGTTTCGGTGAACTGGCCGCTCCTGGTCCTGCTGGGGGCGACAGTGGGATTCATCTCGGGCCTGTTCGGCATCGGGGGCGGCTTCCTCATGGCTCCGGTGCTGGTGTTCCTGGGCATCCCGCCGACCGTGGCCGTCGCCAGCCAGGCCAGCCACGTCGTCGCCTCGTCGACCTCGGGCGTCATCAGCTATTCGGGCAAGGGGGCGGTCGATTACCGCATGGGCGGCATCATGGCCGTCGGCGGGGCGGTCGGCGCCCTGCTGGGGGTCGAGCTGTTCCGTTATCTGCGCCTGCTGGGCCAGGCGGACCTGGTGGTGGCCCTGTCCTATCTGGTGTTTCTGGGCTCCATCGGCCTGCTGATGCTGAAGGAAAGCCTGACGGCCATCATCCAGCGCTATCGCGGCGATGCGCCGCCGCGCCGGGACCGCCGGCGGCCGCTGTGGCTGTATGGCCTGCCGTTCAGGATGCGGTTCCCGCGCTCGGGCCTGTACATCAGCGCTATTCCGCCACTGGCCCTGGGCGTGTTCGCGGGCGTGCTGTCGGCCATCATGGGGGTGGGCGGCGGATTCATCTTGGTGCCGGCCATGCTGTATGTCCTGCGGATGAAGGCGGGCGTGGTGGTGGGCACCAGCCTGTTCCAGATCATCATCACCACGGCCATCACGACGGTGCTGCAGGCCGGGCGGAACCAGACGGTCGACATCGTCCTATCCATGCTGCTGCTGGTCGGCGGGGTGGTCGGGGCCCAGTACGGCGCGCGCCTGTCCGGCAAGTTCAGGGCCGAGGAGCTGCGGGCTGCGCTGGGGCTGATCGTGCTGCTGGTGGGCATCCAGATGGGGCTGGAGCTGTTCGTGCGGCCCAGCGACCTGTTCCAGCTGGCGCCGGGGATCGCGGATTGATGTTCCAGGCCCTGCCTCCTCCTCCGCCCGCGATAGAGGCGCCGCCGCCCGAGCGGTCGATCGCGACCGAGACCGAGGCGCGGGTCGCCGCCGCCCTGACCGAGGCGCGGGTCAAGGTCGATTCCAGCTTTCGGGGGGCCGCGATCGTCCTGTATGGCGCGGTCTTCAACCCGGACGACGCACCGACCGACGTGGTCGTGGTGGTGCGCGGGCCGGACGAGCCGCTGCGCCTGGTCAGGAAGAGCCGCAACATGGGCGTCTGGCTGAACAGTCGGCCCGTCCTGTTCGAAGGGGCGCCCGGCTTCTACATGACCGCCTCGACCCGGCCGCTGGGCGATATCGCCGACTTCGGCCAGTTGCGCCGGCTGGGCGTGGGCGTGGACCATCTGAGGATCGACGCGCCCGAGGAAAGCCGCAGCGTCACCCGTTACGGCGTTCGCGACGTGGTCGTCAGCCGGCTGGGCGAGGATTATCTGGACTGGCGCCGGGCCGTGATCCGGCTGAAGGAGGCGGCGGCCCTGTACGACACCGACCCGGATGGGGTCGAGTTCGTGGACCGGGGCCTGTTCCGGGCCGAGATCAAGCTGCCCGCCGTGGCCCCCACCGGCCGCTATTACGCCGAGGTCTGGCTGTTCCAGGAGGGGGCGCCGGTGTCGGTCTCGAACCTGACCCTGACGGTCGAGAAGGTCGGGTTCGAGCGCGACGTCTATGAGTTCGCCCACCGTCGGCCGTGGACCTATGGCGTGCTGTGCGTGCTGATCGCGGCCCTGATGGGATACGGGGCCTCGAAGGTGTTCAGGCGGCCGTAATCAGGTCGCGGCGAACTCGCTCAGGGCGTCGATGACGGCGCGGTTCTGGTCCGCCGTGCCGACCGTGATCCGCAGGCAATCGGGAAGGCCGTAGCCGCCGACCGGGCGCACGATGATCCCCTTTGAATTCAGGTAATCGCTGGCGGCGGCGGCGTTGCGCTTTTCGTCCGGGAAGCGGACCAGGACGAAGTTTCCGGCGCTGGGGAAGACGTCGAAGCCGAAGCCGCGGATGGCCTGGGTCAGGCGGGGGCGCCATTCGACGACCAGATCGCGCGAAGCCTTCTGGTGCGCCTCGTCGGCCAGGGCGGCGGTCGCGGCCTCCAGTCCCGGCACCGAGACGTTGAAGGGCAGGCGGATGCGGTCCACCGCCTCGGCGACGTGCAGCGGCGCATAGCCGAAGCCGATGCGCAGGCCGCCCAGGCCATGGATTTTCGAGAAGGTGCGGGTGACGACGATGTTGGCGGCGTCGCGGGCCAGACCCAGGCTGGTCTCCCATTCCGGCTCGGTCACGAACTCGGCGTAGGCTTCGTCGATCACCAGCAGGATGTGGGCGGGCAGGGCGGCGTGCAGGCGGCGGATCTCCTCGCCCGAGTTCCAGCTGCCGGTCGGGTTCGACGGATTGGAGACGTAGACGATCCGGGTCCGGTCATCGACCTGGGCCAGCAGGGCGTCGACCTCGGCCTTCATGCCAGGCTCGGGCGCCAGCTTGACCTGGGCCTGGTTGGCCAGGGCGCTGATGCGATAGGCCAGGAAGCCGTACTGGCCGGTGACGATGTTGTCGCCCGGCGTCAGATAGGCCTGGTTCAGCAGGGCGAAGACCTCGTCCGAGCCATTGCCGAAGATCAGGCGTTCGGCTTCAAGCCCGTGCAGGTCGGCGACGGCGGCGCGCAGCTTTGCGGCGCGGCCGTCGGGATAGATGTGGATGTTCTTCAGCGCGGCGGCATAGGCCTCGCGCGCCTTTTCGCCGGCGCCCAGGGCGTTCTCGTTCGAGGACAGCTTCATCGGCTCGGCCACGCCAGCGATGGCCGCCTTGCCGCCGACATAGGGGGCGATGTCCAGAATGCCGGGCTTGGCGGCGGGCGCGTCGGTCATGGTGATCCTTGAACGGTCAGAAGATGGGCGCGGCGCCGATGACGCCGCTGAGGGCGCCCGGCGCCTGGGCCAGTCGTCCGTCGTCGGCCTGCACATAGCCTGTCAGGGCGAACAGCTTCAACCCGCCGGCCGTGGCCAGCAGTTCGGCGGCCAGCCCGGCCTCGCCCAGAGCGTCGACGATGCGGGCGGCGGACAGGGCGCTGTCGGTGACCCAGAAGGTGCGGTCGTCGCCGGTCGGACCCGGCGCCTCGGTCGAGATCAACAGGGCGCGTGGGACGCCGCGCCGGTCGTCGGGCAGGGCCGCCACGACCCGCAGATCGGGCAGGGCCAGCAGGCGGCCCCACCAGGCCTTCGCCCCCGACAGGTCCATCAGGGCGCGCGAGCCGCGCTGGACCGCGGACAGCGCCTGTTCCGGCTCGGCCGCGATGCGGGCGGACAGGCCGTAGCGGTCGGCGGCCAGCACCTGGGCCGCGCCGCCCCAGACGACCAGGGGGCGGCCGGTCGTCGCCTCGATCCGACCCCAGACGGCGCGCAAAGCGATCCGCTCGGCCGGGGACAGGACGTCCGACAGGGTCCGCAGGGCGATGGCGTCGGCGTCGGGGCCGGTGCGAGGCCCGGCGGCGACACGGGCGCGAACCGCCTGAACCAGGGCTTGGTCCAGGGCGTCGCGGGCGGCGTCGGCGGGCGGCTCTCTCAACATCAGAAGAGCTTGGGCGCAGGCGCCAGGGTGAAGGGCCCGAGATAGGTCCGGCCGTCGCGGAAGACGAGATCCAGGTCGATGGCGTCGCCGCCCGGTCCGGCCCCTGCAGCCCCGGCGGCCAGGGCGGCGGCCCCCGCGCCGACGCGGTCCACAGCGCCCGAACGGGATCCGGCCAGACCGGCGATGGCGCCCAGCGGCTGTTGGGCCTTGAGGCTGACGATTCCTTCGACCCGGCCGTCGGCGCCGGCGGCCAGCCGGTCGCTGGAGACCAGGGCGCGGCTGTCGCCGGCCTTGAGCTCGCCCCGCACGCGGGTGAACTCGCCGCCGCCGCGCGTCCAGGCGGCGAAGACACCGGCCGTGTCGGCGCCGCGCAGCAGGGCGGCCTTCTGGATCACGCCCTCCAGCTGGACAGTCAGCAGGCCGTTGCGGGTCATGGCCTCGACCGGGCCGGCCTGACGGCCGCGCGCGTCGATCAGGCGGAACAGGACATCGACGGCGTCGGTCGGCGCGCTGGAGCCGACGATGTGGGGACGCAGATAGAACTCGACCTTGCCCGCGCCGCTGACGGGGAAGGGCTCGGCCCCCGGCAGGGCGGTGAAGACGGGGTTGGCCAGCTCCAGCGCCACATTGGGCCAGGCCTGGGTCAGGCCGTGGACGCTGAGGCGGATGGCGTCGCCGCGCACGGCGACCTTGCCCTTGTCGCCGCGCGTCAGGGTCAGGCCCTCGGGCGCGATGACCATCCATTTGGTCGGGTTGTAGGCGGTCGCCTCGGCCACCAGTTCAGGCGCGGCCACGCCAAGACCCGAGGGGGCGATGATCTCGGGATGGGGGATGGCGATGCGGGCGCGGAACGGCCAGCCGGTGGTGGTGACGCGGGCGTGTTTCACCTGCCAGCCCTGGGCCTGCAGCCGGGCGACCTGGATCTCCAGCCGCTGTTCCACCTGACGCGTCAGATAAAACCACCAGCCGGTCCAGGCGACCAGCGCGATCAGGACGATGGCGAAGGGAACATAGAGGCCCGTGCGGCTGTGGCGGGCAGGCGTGGCGTCGGTCATGGAGGCTCCGGTCAGGCCCGTCTCTTAGAGGACGGGGCGGCGGCGTTGCAGTGCAATCGAAAAAAACAGTGCAAGTAGCGCAATCAGTGCAACGGCTGCGCCGCACGGGCAGGAAACGGCCGGGCGCCCGATCGGCTCCGAAAGATCAGGCCCGGCAGTATCGCATGGCCGGCGGGGGCGACGGGTCGAAGGGCGATATCGGCCCGCAAAGGCCGATGCCGTCAGGAAACGGGGCGCCGGGTCGAGCCGGTTTCAGGCCGTCAGATCGGCCAAGGCAGCGGCGCAGGCGCGGATCGCGTCGTCGGGAGCGAGGCCCAGCAGCAGGCCCCTCTGCCCGCCGTTGATCAGCACCCGGTCGAACAGGATGGCGGTCTCGTCCATCACGGTCGGGACGGCCTTCCTCTGGCCAAAGGGGCTGACGCCGCCGACCTTGTAGCCGGTCAGGCGTTCGGCGTCGGCGGGCTTCATCATCTGGGCCGACTTGCCATGCAGGGCGGCGGCCAGCTTCTTCATGCTGACCTCCTGATCCGAGGGCACGATGACGCAGGCGGGTTTGCCGTCGACCAGGGTCATCAGCGTCTTGAACACCTGCTCCGGCGCCCAGCCCAGCGCCTGCGCCGCCTGCAAACCCACGCGCGGCGCGTCGGGGTCGTAGTCGTAGGGGAAGAGATCGAAGGCGACGCCGGCCTTGGTCAGGGCGACGGTGGCGGGGGTGGTGCGGGACATGGGCCGGTTCTAGCGCCAAATCCTCCCCCGTTCACGGGGGAGGGGGGACCGCGAAGCGGTGGAGGGGGCGGATAAGGGTGTAACCTCGTATCTTTGCCCCCGACTTCGCTCAATGGCCGCGTCGCATTCTGATCTCGCCCCCTCCACCATGCTGCGCATGGTCCCCCTCCCCCGCTGCGCGGGGGAGGATCGATTTCAGGGCTCCGCCAGAAACCCCTGCGTCAGCTCCACCGCCTCGGCCAGGCCCATGCGCAGGACTTCGGCGCCGGGGGGCAGGGCGGCGAACAGGCGGGTGGGGCAGGCGGCGTCCAGCATGATGAAGACGCCCCGGTCGTCGGCGCGGCGGATCAGGCGGCCGAACGCCTGGGCGATGCGGCCGCGCGCCAGGGCGTCGTCGTATGAGCGGCCGCCGGAGCCCGTGCCGAACCGCTCGCGCCGCGCCTTGTGCAGCAGGTCGGGGCGCGGCCAGGGCACGCGGTCGAAGGCCAGGACGCGCAGGGACCGGCCCGGCACGTCGACCCCATCCCGGACCGCGTCGGTGCCCAGCAGGCAGCTATCCTGTTCGGCGCGGAAGACGTCGACCAGGGCCCCGACCTCCAGCGGATCGACGTGCTGGGCGTACAGCGGCACGCCCGCGCGGGCCAGTTCCGGGCCGAGCCGCTCATAGACCGCCTTCAGCCGGCGGATGGCGGTGAACAGGCCCAGCCCTCCGCCGCCCGCCGCCAGGAACAGTTCGCGCATGGCCGCCGCGATCTGGCGCGGATCGTCCTTGGTCAGGTCGTTGACGACGATGACCCGGCTGTTGGTCGCATAGTCGAACGGGCTGTCGACCTTCAGCGTACGGGCCGGTTCGATCAGCCGCGCCGCGCCGGTGCGCATGCGGGCCAGATCGAAGGGGTCCTCGGCCGCCGGGTCGGACAGGGTGGCGCTGGTCACCAGCACGCCGTGGGACGGCATGATGACGGCGGCCTCCAGCGGCACGGTCGGGTCGATCCAGTGGCGGCGCAGGGCGACGTCGTGGATGCGGCCGAAAGCGGCCTCGGCCGACAGCCAGTCGACGAAGTCCGGGTCGGGTTCAGCCCCCGCTTCTTCCAGCGCGGCCAGCATGGAGCGCCAGCCGGGCAGGGTCATGCGCGCGCGGCGGTCCAGGCCGCGCAGGGCGCCCTCGATGCGAGCGCGGGCGGCGCCGTCCAGCTCGGCGGCCTCCTCGTCCAGAATGTCTTCCAGATGGCGTGACAGGGCCAGCAGCGGCGCCTCGACCGCCGCGATGGCGCGGGCGGCGTCGCGGGCGGTCTCCAGAACGGGATCCGTGACGGGGCGCAGGGCGCACTCCAGGCCGAACTCGGTCCCGCCGCTCTCGGCCGCGCGGGCGCGCAGCTGCTCCAGCGCGGCGACCAGGAAGCGCTCGATCGGGCCGATGGGGTTCACCTCGCCCGAGGCGGGGGCGATGCGGGCGGACACGCCCTCGCCCGGCAGCTGGGCGGCGGCGGCCATGGCGTCTTTCAGCGACTTGGCGGCGGCCTCGTTGTCGGCGCACAGGTCGCCGAGACGTTGCTCCAGTCCGCGTCCGCGCCGGGTGCGGCCCTCGGGGCCCCGGATCCAGCGGCGCAGCTCGGCGGCCTCCTGACCCGACAGGGCGGCGGAGAAGGCGCTGTCGGCGGCGTCGAACAGGTGGTGACCCTCGTCGAAGACGATGCGCTTCAGGGCGGCGGTTTCGCCGTCCTGTTTCAGGCCGCGCGCGGTGCGGGCGCCGTCGAAGGCGGCCTGGGTCATGACCAGGGCGTGGTTCGCCACGACCAGATCCGCCCGGCGGCTGGCGCGAATAGTCTTTTCAACGAAACACAGGCGGTAGTGAGGACAGGCGGCGTGAACGCATTCGCCGCGCCGGTCGACAAGATTGGCGGGGCTGGCCTGATGGGCGGGCATGACGGCGAACAGGCCGGGCAGCCAGCCGGGATAGTCGCCGCCCGTCATGTCGCCGTCGCGGCTGTGCAGGGCCCAGCGGCTGGCCAGGGCCATGCCGATCAGGTCGCCGTTCCCCAGCTGGGCCGCCTGGGTCATGTCCTGCAGGTTCAGCAGGCACAGATAATTCTCGCGCCCCTTGCGCACGACGGTCTTCCTGCGGCGCTCGGCCTCGTCGGGCCACAGGGCGCGGCTTTCGCGATCGATCTGGCGTTGCAGGGCGCGAGTGTAGGTCGAGACCCAGGCCGCGCCCTGATTGCGCTCGGCCCACAGGCTGGCGGGCGCCAGATAGCCCAGGGTCTTGCCCGTGCCGGTGCCCGCCTCGGCCAGCAGGACGCGGGGGCGGCCCTCCTCGTTGCGGGGCGAAAAGGCGTAGGCGGCCTCGGCGGCGTAGTCGGACTGGGCCGGGCGGGTTTCGTCCAGGCCCGAGGCCTGCAGCAGCTTCTCCAGCCGGATGCGGGCGCTTTCGCTGTCGACGGGAGAGGAGCCGGCCTCGCCGCGCGGGGCCTCGTCCTGCCATTCCGCCAGCCGAGACCAGACGTCCAGGCCCGAGCCGCGATGCTGGCGGTCGCGCAGCGGCGCGGCGCGCAGGGCGTCCAGCACATGCGGCCCCCAGGCCCAGCCCGCGCGGTCCAGCGTCTGGGCCAGGGTGTAGGCGTCCTCGCGCCCGGGCCAGGCCGGGTCGGCCAGTTCGGTCAGCAGGGTCGCGGCCGCGTCACGCAGGGCCTGCGCCTGGGCCTCGGCGCCCTTGGGTTCGGCCCCGCCCAGCGCCAGGGCCAGGCCGCTGGGCGATGGGGCGCAGAAGCTGGCGGGCCGGACGAAGGCGTACAGCTCCAGCACGTCCAGCAGGTCGACGGATCGCGGCGGCGGCGCGAGCCCCAGCCGCCGGGCGGTCAGGCTGGCGTGGGCGACCAGCACGGGCCCCGTGGTCAGCGCCGCCTCGGCCGCCCCGCGCCCGATCTTGCGCGCCCCCGCATCGTCGCAGATCGCCCCGGCGCCCGGCGGCGTCGCCAGGGCGGGCGGCAGGTCGAGCGCGAGGGGCGCTCGTGTCGCCGATGCGGAAGAGGTCAGGGACTCGGTGGGCACGCCCCTAGATAGCGCCTGTGACAGCGAAACGGAACGGGAACGTCAGTCCGTCGCGCCCGCGCGGATGTTGGCGCGCAGGGCCGGCTCCAGAAGTCTGGGCGGGGGCAGGGTGGCGTCGCGGGCGGTGCGCATGGCGACGAAGGCGGCCTGATCGCGGCCGGCGCCGACGTGGATGTTGTCGGCCCGCTCGGCGGCGACAGTGGTTTCCCAGCGGAAATCGACGCGGCCGTCCTTGGGCAGATAGTCGTGGCCGACGAAGACGCGGGTGTCGTCGGGCAGGGCCAGGATGCGCTGGATCGAGCGATAGAGGGTGGCCGCGTCACCGCCGGGGAAGTCGGCCCGGGCGGTGCCGAAGTCGGGCATGAACAGGGTGTCGCCGACGAAGACCGCGTCGCCGATGCGATAGCTGACGCAGGCGGGGGTGTGGCCGGGCGTGTGGATCACCTCGACCGAAAGCGCGCCCAAGGGGAAGCGGTCGCCGTCGGCGAACAGACGGTCGAACACCTCGGCGCCCGGCGTCGGCAGGGCGAAACGCTCGGCGAAGGTCTGCTGAACCTCGACAATGCGGGCGCCGACGCCGATGGGCGCGCCGGTGCGGCGGCGCAGGTAGTCGGCGGCCGACAGATGGTCGGCGTGGGCGTGGGTCTCCAGCAGCCAGGCGATGGTCAGGCCCTGCCGTTCGGCCTCGATCAGGACGGCGTCGGCCGAGGCGGTGGTGTCGGCGCCGCTGGCGGGGTCATGGTCCAGCACCGGATCGATGATCGCCGCCGCCCGGGTGGTCGGATCGGCGACCAGATAGGTGACGGTGTTGGTGGTGGGATCGAAGAAGGCCTGAACGGTCGGCTGGGTCATGGCGATCTCCTGATCGGCGTCAGAATACGACTGTCGATCGTTACGGCAAAGGATGAAACGGAACGGGAACATGCTATAGGCCTGACGTGACGGCGCCAGACACTGCAACGCTTCCGCCCCTGTTCGCCGACTGGTTCGTCCGTCGGGGCTGGTCGCCGCGTCGGCATCAGCTGGAGATGGTCGCGGCGGCGCGGGCCGGGGCGCACGCCCTGCTGGTGGCGCCGACCGGGGGCGGCAAGACGTTGGCGGGGTTCCTGCCCAGCCTGATCGAACTGGCCGAGCGGGGGCCGCGGCCGCAGACGGGGCCGGGCAGCGGCGTGCACACCCTGTATCTGTCGCCGCTGAAGGCGCTGACCACCGATGTCGAGCGCAACCTGATGACGCCGATCCGCGAGATCGGGCTGAACATCCATGTCGAGAGCCGCACCGGCGACACGAAACAGTCGAAGAAGCAGCGGCAGCGCGACTTTCCGCCCGACATCCTGCTAACCACGCCCGAGCAGTTGGCCCTGTTCTGCGCCTGGGAGGGGGCGAGGGCCTATTTCGCCGACCTGAAATGCGTGGTGCTGGACGAGGTGCACGCGATCTGGAGCGGCAAGCGGGGGGATCTGCTGGCGCTGGGGCTGGCGCGGCTGCAGTCGTTCGCGCCGGGGATGCGGCGGGTGGCGCTGTCGGCGACGGTCGATGATCCGGCGATGATCGCGGAGTGGCTGCGTCCGGGGGCCCTCCCCCTTGATGGGGGAGGGTTGGGTGGGGGTGAAGCCACTGCCTATACAGATGACGGCGCGGGAGGCGGGGGCGTCTCCAGCGACCGATCAGTCGACCGTCTGCCTTCACCCCCATCCCCGGCCCTTCCCCCCTCGAGGGGGAAGGGAGTGGAGATCGTCCTGGGCGACCCCGGCGCGCCGCCCGTTGTGGATGTGCTGGTCAGCGAGGGTCGGGTGCCGTGGGCTGGGCATACCGGCATCCATGCGATCCCCGAGGTCTATGACGCGATCAAGCGTTCCGGCATGAGCCTGATCTTCGTCAATACGCGCTGGCAGGCCGAGTTCGTGTTCCAGTCGCTGTGGGCGATCAATGACGACAACCTGCCGATCGGCCTGCATCACGGCTCGCTGGCGGCGGAACAGCGGCGCAAGGTCGAGGCGGCGATGGCGCGGGGCGATCTGAAGGCGGTCGTCTGCACCTCGACCCTGGACCTGGGCATCGACTGGGGCGACGTGGACCTGGTGATCCAGTTGGCGGCGCCGAAGGGCGCCAGTCGGCTGGTGCAGCGGATCGGCAGGGCCAATCACCGGCTGGACGAGCCGTCGCGCGCCCTGATGGTCCCCGCCAGCCGGTTCGAGATGTTGGAATGCCAGGCCGCGCGCGAGGCGGTGGCCGAGAACGCCTTCGACTGGGAGCCGACGCACGTCGGCACGCTGGACACCCTGGCCCAACACGTCATGGGCTGCGCCTGCTCCGAGCCGTTCGAGATGGCGGCTCTGCACGCCGAGGTGACGACGGCGGGGCCCTATCGCGACCTGACCTATGAGGCGTTCGAGGAGGTGGTCGATCTGGTCGCGACCGGCGGCTATGCGCTGCGGACCTATGAGCGGTTCGCGCGGATCGTGCGGACGCGCGACGGCAAATGGACGGTGCGCAACGCCCAGACGGCCCAGCGGCACCGGATGAACGTCGGCGCCATCGTGTCCGCCGCCAATCTGAACGTGAAGGTCGCCTCGCGACGCGCGGGGGGCCAAAAAAGCGTCGGGCACCTGATCGGCGGGCGCAAGATCGGCGAGGCCGAGGAATGGTATTTCGAACAGATGACGCCGGGCGACACCTTTGTCTTCGCCGGCCAGGTGTGGGCGTTCCAGGGCATTGCTGGGACCGACGCCCTGGTCTCGCCCGCCGTCGACAAGGACCCGAAGATCCCGTCCTATGGCGGGTCGAAATTCCCGCTGGGCACCTCATTGGCCGAGCGGGTGCGGCGAATGGTTCAGGACCGCGACCACTGGCGCGTGCTGCCGAACGACGTGCAGGAATGGCTGGAGTTACAGGATCTGCGCAGCGTCATCCCCGAGGCCGAGACCCTGTTGATCGAGACCTTTCCCCGCGGCACACGGCATTTCCTGGTCGCCTATCCGTTCGAGGGGCGACTGGCGCATACGACCCTGGCCATGCTGCTGACGCGGCGGCTGGACCGGCTGGGGGTCGGGCCGCTGGGGTTCGTGGTGACGGACTATGCGCTGGCGATCTGGTCGATCCGGCCGATGGATCGGCTGGACTGGGACGCGCTGTTCGAGCCGGACATGCTGGGTGACGATCTGGAAAGCTGGCTCGAGGAAAGCTTCATGATGAAGCGGTCGTTCCGCAACGGCGCGCTGATCTCGGGCCTGATCGAGCAGCGCCAGCCGGGGGCCGAGAAGACCGGGCGGCAGGTGACGTTTTCGACCGACCTGATCTACGACGTGCTGCGGCGCCATCAGCCGGATCACCTGTTGCTGAGGACGGCGCGGGCGGATGCGGCGACGGGCCTGCTGGACGTGGCGCGACTGGGGCAGTTGCTGGCGCGGGTGCACGGGCGGATCGTGCACAAGCCGCTGGACCGACCCTCGCCCTTCTGCGTTCCGGTGCTGGTCCAGATCGGGCGCGAGCGGGTCGGCGGGGACGCCGCCGAAATGATCCTGGACGAGAGCGCCGAGGCCCTGATCGCCGAGGTGATGGAAGACGCGCCGCCGGAATTGAGGGGGGCGGCATGAGAATACAAATGCACGCCCCCTTCCCCCTTGATGGGGGAAGGGCTGGGGATGGGGGTGAAGGCAGGCGACTTGGGCGAATGGCGCGGGCGGCGCCGCCCCCTGCGCTCCTTTCGGCGACCGCGCGGGTTCACCCCCACCCAACCCTCCCCCATCGAGGGGGAGGGCTTTCATGAACGACGCGTTGCGACAGACGCTGTCCCCGTTCCGTCATCCGTGCGGCGGGCTGAAGCTGACGGTGAACGGCGAGGCGTGCGTGCTGCGGTGTTCGGGCGGCCTGTGGCTGGCGGCGCATCGGACGCTGATCGCGTCGGACCTGCATCTGGAGAAGGGATCGGCCTTTGCGGCGCGGGGCCAGATGTTGCCGCCGTACGACAGCCCCGCGACCCTGGCCAAGCTGGAGGCCGAGATTGAGGCGCTGGACCCGGCGACGGTGGTGCTGCTGGGCGACAGCTTCCACGACTCCAAGGCCGTAGGGCGGATGGACGAGGGGCAGCTAGCGCGGCTGGAGCGGCTGGCGGCGGGTCGCGACTGGATCTGGCTGGAGGGCAACCACGACCTGGACGCGCTGGCGGGGGCGCTGGACCGGTTGCCCGGGCGGGTGGTCGAGACGATGGCGCTGGGCGGCCTGTTCCTGATCCATGAGCCGCAGGCCGAGCCCATGCCGGGCGAGGTGGCGGGGCATCTGCATCCGGCCGCGCGGGTCGTCGCCTATGGCCGGGGCGTGCGGCGGCCGTGCTTTGTCACGGACGGCAGCCGCCTGATCCTGCCTGCCTTCGGCGCCTTCACCGGCGGGTTGGACGTGCGCGATCCGGCGGTGGCGGGGCTGTTCAGAGCGCCGCCCCTGTGCGCGGTGCTGGGCCGCGACAAGGTGCATGCGGTGGCGTGGGAACGGGTGGCCTAGGTCAGTCGGTGGGCCACACCATCGCCTGGCCCGCGATCACGCGCTCGCCGTCGTGGGTCAGGGTCGGGCCGCCGTGGAGGATGTAGCCGAGATCCAGCATCTCGCTGACCCGGCGGCAGAAGGCGGCATCGTCCGGGCCGGTCAGCAGGCGGTAGCGGGGCAGGCCGTCGGGCGGAGAGGCGGTCATTTGTCGGCGAGCAGGGCGTTCGAGGCGGCTTCCAGCTCACGCTCCAGCCGCTCCATGAACTCCGCGCGCTTCAGGCCGGCGGGGATGGGGGGCAGGAATTCGAACACGACCGTGCCCGGATAGCGGCGGAAGCCGTGGGCGGGCCAGTGGACGCCGGAGTTGGTGGCCATGGGCGTGCAGGCGCAGTCCAGGTCGCGATACAGGGCCGCGATGCCCGGCTTGTAATCCGGCGCGGCGCCGACGGGCGCGCGGGTGCCCTCGGGGAAGATCAGCATCTGAAGGCCCTCGGCGAAACGGTCGCGGGCTTGGCGGACCATGTCCTTCAGCGCCTTGGAGTGGGCCGAACGGTCGACGGCGATCATCTTGGTCTTGACCGCGAACCAGCCGAAGAAGGGCAAGGGGGCCAGCTCCTGCTTCATGATGAAGCAGTTGTCCGGCAGGATGGCGAAGGGGGCGATGACGTCCAGCATGCTCTGGTGCTTGCCCGCGATCAGGGCGGCGCCGGTGGGGCGATGCTCAAGCCCCCGGAACTCGACCTTGACCCCTGCGATCCAGCGCAGGCCGAACAGGCAGAAGCGGGACCAGTTGCGGATCACCCACATGGCCTGGCGATAGGGCATCAGCAGGGCGGGCGACAGGCCGACGGCGAACAGCGCCATCGAGAAATACAGCCAGGCGACGAACAGCAGGGAGCGCACGGTGGTCAAGGTCAGGCGGGCTCCGCGGCGGGGCTGGCGTCAGAAGAGGCAGGGGCGCGGTCGCCGACCAGGCGGCGCACGCCCTCGCGGCCCAGGACGGCGAGGTATTTCATGTATTCCAGCGTCATGCGCCGGGCCGTGACGGCGGCGCGCCACCAGCGCGGCGTGTCCAGAGACGGCGTGGCGACGGCGTAGGGGGTCAGTTCGATCCTGGGCGCGGCGCTGCGGATCTCAAGCAGGCTGCGAGGCATGTGATAGTCCGAGGTGACGACGATCAGGCTGTCGTAGTTCTTGGAGCGGGCCCAGGCGGCGATCTCCTGGGCGTTGCCCAGGGTGTCCTCGGCCTCGAAGCCCAGATCGACGCAGCAGTTGAACAGTTTCGACGAGCCGGGGGTCAGGGCGCGCAGCTCCTGACGACGGACGTCGCGGTTGACGCCGGACACCAGCACCCGGTCGCCCTTGCCATGTTCCAGCAGGCGGATGGCGGCGTTGACCCGTTCGGCCGAGGGGCCGGTCAGGGCGACGATGGCGTCCGCGCGCGCGGGTTCGTCCGGGGGCGTCAGGCCGCGCACCCGTTCGGCGAAGGCGAACAACCCCACCAGCCACACAAGGGCGATGATGACGATGGCCGTCAGCAGCTTCATTGGTCCCTGTCCCGTCTCGGCGCGGCGAGCGCCCGCATCGCCGAAAGATGCGCCGAGATCACCGCCACCGTAGCCGCCAGCAGCGGACATGGCGAGAGCAGGATGAGATCGCGCCAGGCGATCGGCAGGGCGGGGGTCAGGCCCTCGGACCCGCCCAGCCCGCGCATGAAGACGATCAGCAGGGCCGCGCCCACCGCCCCGATGGCCCCGGCGGCGGCGGCCAGCAGGCCATAGCGGCGCTGGAACAGGGCCGAAATGGCGCGGTCGGACGCCCCGTTCAGGCTCAACGTCTCGATCACGCCCCGCTGGGCCGCCAGCCCTGCGCGGGTGGCGTAGGCGACGGCCGCGCCGGCGGCCAGCGCGATCAGGGCGAAGGCGGCGCCGGCCAGCAGGGTGATCAGGGTCGCCGCGCGCTCGACCTCGCCCCGCCACAGGCTGTGATCGTCGACGCTGGCGTCCAGCCCGGCCTCGGCCAGGGCGCGGCTGAGGGTCGGGGCGCTGGCGGGCGTGTCCCGGTCCAGGCGCACGATGACCAGATGCGGCAGCGGCAGATCGGGCAGGACGGCCTCGCCCAGCCAGGGGCGCAGCAGGTCCTCGGCCGTCTTGCGATCCATGGCCTCGGCCTCGGTCACGCCGTCGATGCCGGCCAGGGTCTCGGCGGCGCGGGCGGCGGCGGCGGCCCCGGTCTCGCCGACGCGGGGACGGACCTGAACGGTCGCCTCGGCCCGCAGCTGGCGGGTCCAGCCATGGGCGGCGCGATCGGCCGAGGCGACGCCGACGGCCGCCAGACAGGCCAGGAAGCACAGCACCGCCACGACCACGCACAGCCAGCGCTCGCCGCCCGCGTCGCGGGGCAGCAGGGCGGGACGAGGCTGGCGCAGGAAACGCTTCATGCCGCGCCTTCCACCAGTCGGCCCTTGTCCAGCCGCAGGATCGACGCGCCCGACCGCTCGGCCAGGGCCTCGTCATGGCTGGCGATCAGCACGGTGGCCCCCAGCTTGTTCAGCGACTGGAACAGGTGCAGCAGGCGCACGCCCATGCCCTTGTCCACGCTGCCGGTGGGCTCGTCGGCCAGGATCAGGCGCGGCTTGCCGATGACGGCGCGGGCGATGGCCAGCCGCTGTTTCTCGCCGCCGGACAGGGCGCGGGGGAAGGCGTGCAGCCGGTGGCCCAGGCCGACCCACTGCAGCATTTCCTCGATATTGGCGGCGTAATCCTCGGTCCGGCGACCGGCGAGGCGCAGCGGCAGGGCGACGTTCTCGAACACGCTGAGGTGCTCCAGCAGGCGGAAATCCTGGAACACCACCCCCATGCGGCGACGCAGGGCCGGGATGTCGCGGCGCGAGGCGTGGGTCACGTCGTCGCCGAACAGGTGGATTTCGCCGTGCGTCGGCCGCTCCGACAGGGTCAGAAGGCGCAGCAGGGAAGACTTTCCTGCTCCGGACGGCCCGGTAAGGAAGTGGAAAGAGCCGCGCGGCAATATGAGGTTAACGTCCCTCAGCACGCCGGGCGTGTCCGCATACCCAAAGCCGACGCCTTGCAGGCGGACGGTCTGGGGCGCAGACTCCAGTTCGGCGGGCCGTGGTGGCGTTGGGTTCATCGGATGTCGTCAGGACCGGGGCGTAATATGAGCGTCTCGACGGGAGGGGGCTCAAGGCCTCGCAGTCAGCAGACATGATACTGACCTGCCCGTCCTGCGCCACAAGCTATTTCGTCCCCGACGACGCGATCGGGCCGAACGGTCGCCGCGTGCGCTGCCAGAGCTGCGGCGACAGCTGGCGCGCGACCTCGGACGAGCCGCTGGAGCTGACCAACGCCACCGAAACCACGGCCGCCGGCAATGTGGTCGAGTTCGGCAAGCGCGAGGACACCCCCGAATCACTGGCCGAGACGCCGGCCCCCGAACTGCCCCGCGCCTTCCGCGCCCGCGCCGAGCAGCAGCGTCGCCTGCGCCGCGCCGCGACCCACGGCGCCGTTTGGGCCGGACTGGCCAGCGGCTTCGTCGCCCTGTTCGCGGCGGGCTGGCTGTTCCGGGTCGAGGTGGTGGAGATGTATCCCCGCGCCGCCGCCGCCTATGCGCTGGTCGGGGCGCCGGTGAATCCGACCGGACTGGATTTCGAGGCCGTCAGCGCCCGGCCGTCGCCGACCAATCCCGAACGGGTGCTGGTGTCCGGCGCCCTGCGCAACGTGCGCGACAGGGAGGTCGTGGCCCCGCCCGTGCGGGTCGCTCTGCTGGACGAACACGGGGCCGAGATCGGCTATCGCATCGTGCGGATCGACGCCGCCCCGGTGCTGCCGGGCAAGCCTCAGGGCTTCGCCGTCATGATCGACGACCCGGCGGGCAAGGCCGCGGGCGTCGGCGTCGATTTCGCGCCCGAGGCGATCGCGCCCGCGCCGACTCCTGCGCCCAGGGCGTCGACCCGCCGCCCGCCCGCGCCCGAAAAGGCGCCGGAAAAGGCCGAGATGGCGGTCGAGACCAGCGGCCTGCGCCCCGCCTTCGCCACGTCGCCGCTGCCGCCGATCGAGGCCGTGGCCGTGCAGACGCTCGACAGCCCCCCGTCCGGGGCGTTATCCGCCTCTCATGGCTGACGCGACTCCCGCCCCGACCGTGCTGCTTCCGGAAACGGAGGTCGCGGCGGTCGTCGCGGACCTGGCCCGGCGCGTGGCCCCCCATATCGACGACGAGACGGTGGCCGTGGTGCTGCTGACCGGCGGCCTGTGGTTCGCGGCCGACCTGACCCGCGCCCTGTCGCGCGAGGGGCGCAATGTCCGCTTCGACGCCCTGTGGTTGGCGTCCTATGGCGACGAGCAGAACAGCCGGGGCCGGATCGACGTCCATGCGCCGCTGCAGCGGTCGGTTCAGGGGCGCAAGGTGCTGATCCTGGACGATGTGTTCGACACGGGCCTGTCGCTGGCCGAGGCGGTGCGGATCGTGAAGGCGGCGGGCGCGGCCGAGGTGTTGACCTGCGTCTTCGCTCGCAAGCCCTGGCCCCTGCCCCGCGCGCCCGAGCCCGACTTCGTCGGCTGGGAGGCGCCGAACCGTTTCCTGGTCGGCTACGGCCTGGATCACGCCGGCGGCCTGCGCGGCCTGCCGGATATCTGCGCGCTGGATTGAATTGGAGCCGACCCTCTCCCGGTGGGAGAGGGCTTGAGCCCCAAAGAGCGAAGCGATTTGCAGGGCGAAAGGGTGAGGGGTTTACCGTTCAGCCAGCGGCTTGCGCCGATGGATGCCCTCATCCGGCCCTTCGGGCCACCTTCTCCCATTGGGAGAAGGGTTGGTTACAGCCACTCCGCCAGCGGTTCCCTCGCCAGCATCTCGTCATAGGTCGGGCGCGGGCGGATGACGCTCCAGCGGTCGCCGCCGACCAGAACCTCGGCGACCAGCGGGCGGGTGTTGTATTCGCTGGCCATGACCGCCCCGTATGCGCCGGCGCTCATGAAGACGGCCAGGTCGCCGGCATGGAACGGCGGCAGGGGGCGGTCGCGGTCGAAGGTGTCGCCGGTCTCGCAGACCGGGCCGACCAGGTCGTAGGGACGCGACGCGCCCTCGCGCGGGCGGACGGGGCGCAACTCGTGGAAGGCGTCGTAGAGCGCGGGACGCATCAGGTCGTTCATCGCCGCGTCCAGCACCAGGAAGCGACGGCCGTCGGACCTCTCGTTCACCTGAATCACGCGGGTCAGCAGCACGCCCGCGTTGGCGGCCAGCAGGCGGCCCGGCTCGAAGGCGGCCTCGACGTTCAGACCCTCCAGCGCCCGCGCGGCCATGGCGGCGTAGGCGGCGGGCGAGGGCGTTTCCGCATCGCCCAGATAGGGCACGCCCAGACCGCCGCCCAGATCCAGCCGCGTGACCTCATGCCCCTGTTCGCGCAGGGTCAGGGTCATGTCGCGCAGCACGCCGAAGGCCGCCTCCAGCGGGGCCAGGTCGGTGATCTGGCTGCCGATATGGCAGGCCAGGCCGACGGGCCGGACATGAGGCGAGGCGGCGGCGCGGGCGTAGAGGGCCAGCGCCTCCTCGACCGGGACGCCGAATTTGTCGCCGACGCCGCCGGTGGTGATCTTGGCGTGGCCGCCCGCGCCGATGCGGGGATTGACGCGGATCGCTATGTCTGGGGTCGCTATCGCTCGCGCCGCGGGCGCTCGCTGCTTGAGCGACGAGGGGGCGGTCTCGGTGGCGTCGGCGTTCGCGCCTTGCTTCAGCGACGTGGCGACGGCGATCAGCCGGTCCAGTTCGGCGCCGGATTCGATGTTGATCTGGCGCACGCCGGTCTGGATGGCGAAGGCCAGTTCGGCGTCGGTCTTGCCCACGCCGGAAAAGATGATGCGGTCGGCCGGGACGCCGGCGGCCAGGGCGCGGCGGATTTCGCCCTCGGACACGGTGTCGGCGCCGCAGCCCAGTCGGGCCAGGGTGGCCAGCACCGAGACGTTGCTGTTTGCCTTGAGCGCAAAGGCGATCAGGGCGTCGCCCAGGGCCGTCCTATGCTCGTCCACCGCCGCGCGCAGCACCTGATAGTGCCGGCGCAGGGTGGCGCTGGAATAGACGTAGGTGGGCGTGCCGACGGCGTCCGCTATGGTTTCGAGCGAGACATCCTCGACATGCAGGGCACCGTCCTTCGCCTCGAAATGGTTCACGAGTAGGGGCGCTGGGCGGCCGTGCCGCCGATCGGGTTGGGCGGGCCGCCGTCGATCGGCTGCTGGCTGGACGGACGATTGATGGTCGCCGGGTCGGGCAAGGTCTCCAGCGCGTCCGAGCCGCGCGGTGCGCGTTCGGTCTCGCGCCGGGGCATCGGCGCCTCCAGGTCCGCCATGCGGCCGCAGGCGGCGGTGGAAAGGGCCATCAGGGCGACGGCGCCCGCGAGGATCAGCTTTTTCATGACAGGCGCGTCTTCCATTCGGCGATGCGCGCGCGGACCTGTTCCGGCGCGGTTCCCCCAAAGCTCTGGCGGCTGGCGCAGGAGGCCTCAGGCGTGAGCACCTTGTAAACCGCCTGGGTGATTCCCGGGTCCAGCGCCTGCAATTCGGTCAGCGGCAGTTGCGCCAGGTCCACGCCCAGGGCCTCGGCCCGCTTGACCGCATTGCCGGTGACATGGTGCGCCTTGCGGAACGGCAGGTTCAGCTC
>Ga0160449_1000346_pt1 | contig 31626 bp, 34 predicted proteins | sample HID1975I_E1MG_FD_108216 | JGI IMG/M metagenome (GOLD analysis project Ga0160449, IMG submission 108216) | Enriched soil microbial communities from UW Madison campus, WI, USA - HID1975I_E1 MG | ecosystem: Environmental > Terrestrial > Soil > Unclassified | place: USA: Madison, Wisconsin...
GGCTTCACCCGCCGCGCACCGTCGGCGGAACAGACGGCGGCGATGACGGCCAGGGACGCGTTCAGTTTCCTGAACCGGACGCCCAACTGGACGGCCGAAGAGATCTGCCTGGCCTATGCGATGATGGAGCCTTCGGTCTCCAGCGTGCTGGTCAAGGCTGTCGACGATGTGCGGCTGAACAGTCTGGCGCTGGTGCCGGATCGCGATCTGCCGCCGGGCCTGGCCGCCCAGATCGAAATGGCCCGCGTCGGCACCGCCACCGCCTGAAGGCGCGGCGAGAGGCCGCGTCACCCTTGACCGGGCGGGGGGCGACGCCTAGCTGACGGGCTGAACGAAAGGCCCTGTTCCGTGACCGATCAAGCGACCGCCGACCCCGTCCACGCCTTCATCGCCCAGACCCTGTCTGAACATGACGTGGTGCTGTTCATGAAGGGCACGCCGGATTCGCCGCGCTGTGGCTTCTCGTCGCTGGCGGTGCAGATCCTGGATCACCTGGGCGCGCCCTTCGTCGGCGTGGACGTGCTGCAGGACGAGGCCCTGCGCGAGGGCATCAAGAGTTTCACCGACTGGCCGACCATCCCCCAGCTGTATGTGAAGGGCGAGTTCGTCGGCGGCTCGGACATCGTGCGCGAGATGTTCCAGGCGGGCGAGCTTCAGGCCCTGATGGTCGAGAAGGGCGTCACTCTGGGCGAGGCGTAACCCCGATGGCGCGCGCCCAGCTTCAACCGCGTGAGGACCGCGAGGTCTTTGTCGTGCCGCTGGACGTCCGGCCCGAGCACATCGACGAGAACGGTCACGTCAACAACGTGGTCTATGTCGGCTGGCTGCAGGACGTGGGCACGGCGCACTGGAACGCGCGCTTTGACGAGGCGACGAGGACGAAATGGTCCTGGGTCGCCTTGCGTCACGAGATCGATTATCTGCGCGGCATAGAGCCCGGCGCGACGGGGATCGTCGCCCGAACCTGGGTCGGCGACCCGCAGGGGCCGCGCTTCAACCGCTATGTCCGGATCGAGGACGCCGAGGGTCGCCTGTGCGCCCAGGGCGTCTCTGAATGGTGCCTGGTCGAGGCGAAGTCGCTGCGCCCCAGCCGTATCCCTGCGGACATGCTGGGGCCGTTCGCGGCGGGGCCTACAGCCTGACTGGGTTCAGCACCCGGGCGGCCTGACCGGCGGCCAGGCCCAGTTCGTCGTAGGTCCAGCTGACCACCACGCCATCCGGAACCAGCGCCTTGCACAGGTCCGCCGAACGCCGCGTCAGGGTGATGTCGGCCGGATCACCAGCGGTCACCTGAACCTCGAAGCTGGCGGCCTCGGTGCAGCCGTTGGAGTCGACGCGCACGTTCAGGCGCTGCCCCTCGAACGCGGCGCCGCGCACGGTCTCCAGCGTGGTCGCAGACGCCAGTGGCGCGGTGTCCGCCACGCGCACCGTGACCCGCTCGCCACCCTCGTTCGAATAGATGACGCAGCCGCCCAGCATCGGCAGGGCGACGGCGGCGATCAGAAGCGTCCGGATCATTGGGCGGCTTCGGCCGGCGCGGTGTGGATGACACGCGTGGTCGGCTTTTCGCTGGCGATGATGATGCAGCCCGACAGCAGCGGGGCGGCGATGGCGATGACGATGGCGAGACGAAGCATGATGGGATCCCCGAAAAACAGTGTCCCGTTAGTGCCAAGCCTCTTGCGGGATTGCACATGAATAATCCGCAAGCTGCGCCTTGAATGGAACCGCAACAGGCATAGGTGCGAAGGGTATCCTCCCCGGAGTCCTTCATGTCCGTTCTGTTCTCGCCCCGCGCCGTCGGCCCCCTGACCCTGCGCAACCGCATCGTCATTGCGCCCATGTGCCAATACTCGGCCGTCGATGGCGTGCCCCAGCCGTGGCATGCGCAGCATCTGGGTCGACTGGCGCTGTCGGGCGCCGGCCTGGTGATCGTCGAGGCGACGGGCGTGGAGGCGGCGGGCCGGATCAGTCCGGCGGACACCGGCCTGTGGAATGACGCGCAGGAGGCCGCCTTCGCCGCCCTGATCCGCGACATCCGGACTTATTCAGACACCCCCATCGGCGTTCAACTGGGCCATGCGGGACGAAAGGCGTCGACCACGCCGCCGTGGATCGACGGCGGGCGCGCACTGAAGCCCGAGGAAGGCGCCTGGGAGACCGTCGCCCCCTCGCCCCTCGCCTTCCGCGACGACTGGCACACGCCGACGGAGCTGGACGAGGCGGGCATGCAGCGGGTGATCGACGCCTTTGTCGACGCCGCACGGCGCGCGGAACGGGCGGGGTTCGACCTGATCGAACTGCATGCGGCGCACGGCTATCTGCTGAGCGAATTCCTGTCGCCGATCTCGAACCGCCGCACGGATGCTTACGGCGGTTCAGCCGAGAACCGGATGCGGTTCCCGCTGCGGGTGGCCCGCGCGCTGCGCGACGCCTGGCCCCGGACGCGGGCGCTGGGTGCGCGGTTCAACGGATCGGACTGGGTCGAGGGCGGCGTGACGCCGGACGAGGTGCAGGCGTTCGGTCGCGCGCTGCATGACCTGGGCTATGACTATCTGCACCTGACCAGCGGCGGCAACGTTCCGCGCGCCCCCATTCCGGGCGACCAGCCGTCGTATCAGCTGTCCTTCGCCGAAGGGGTGAAGGCCGCTGTCCCGGAGGCGACGGTGATGGCCGTGGGCATGATCTATGACCCGCATCAGGCCGAGGCGATCGTCGCCTCAGGCCAGGCCGACCTGGTCGCCATTGCGCGGGCGGCGCTGGACGACCCGCACTGGCCGCTGCACGCGGCGTCGGCGCTGGGGGCGAAGGCGGAGTGGCCGAAACAGTATGGACGCGCGACGGCCGAAACCTGGCCCGCCTATGACCGCATCCACCTCAGGGGTTGAGGCGAACGCCCACCTTCAGCTTTGCGGCATCATATAGGGGTTGTTGACGGCGACCGAGGCGCCGGGCTTCAGGCCCAGTTCCTCGAACGACCATTGCAACTCGACGCCATCGGCCATGGGACGGTCGCAACGGTCTTCTTCCAGGCGACGCAGGGTGATGATCGACCCGCCCTTGCCCTCGCTGCTGATGACAGGCTGCAGGTCGTCCTTGTCGGTGCAGCCGTTGGAGCTGACCCAGAACACCGCCAGATCCTTGGTGAAGGCCGCCGCGTGGATCGGCTCCAGCTGGCCGGGCATGTCGGTGGGGACGCGGACCTGTTCCGGCGCGTCGGGGCGCAGCCAGGCGCAGCCGGAAACCAGCATGGCCAGAGCGGCGATCGCGACGATTCTACGGGTCATCCCAGCCTCCCCGCCCCATGCGGTCAGCGTGTTCATCTTGCCCCTATTCGCCATCCGAGGGAACCGGCGAAAAGGAAAAGGGCCCCGGACGGATCCGGGGCCCCAAATCATTCCTCGCGGCTCAAGCAGGCCGAAGGCCGTTAGCCGCTCAGAGATTGTCGCAAGCGTAGCTTACGACGAGTAGTATTCGACGACCAGGTTCGGCTCCATCTTCACCGGGAACGGCACGTCGGCCAGTTCCGGCACGCGGACGTAGCGGACCGAGAAGCCGCGGTCGCCGATTTCCAGGTAATCCGGGATATCGCGTTCCGACGACTGCTGGGCTTCCAGGACCAGAGCCATCGAACGGCTCTTTTCCTTGACCTCGATCACCTGGCCCGGTTTCACGCGGTACGAACCGATGTCGACCTTCTTGCCGTCGACGGTCACGTGGCCGTGGCTGACGAACTGGCGGGCGGCCCAGACGGTCGGGACGAATTTGGCGCGGTAGACGATGGCGTCCAGACGCGATTCCAGCAGGCCGATCAGGTTTTCCGAGCTGTTGCCCTTGCGGCGCGTCGCTTCGGCGTAGGTGGCGGCGAATTGCTTCTCGGTGATGTTGCCGTAGTAGCCCTTGAGCTTCTGCTTGGCCTTCAGCTGCAGGCCGAAGTCAGAGACCTTGGACTTGCGGCGCTGGCCGTGCTGGCCGGGGCCGTAGGAACGCTTGTTGACCGGCGACTTGGCGCGGCCCCACAGGTTCTCACCCATGGCCCGATCGAGTTTGTACTTGGCGCTGTGGCGCTTGGACATAGTCTGCTCTTCATCACGATGCGGCCCGGCATCCCCCCGATTGGGAATGCGATCTCAACGGCGGTCCACGCATCATCCGTCATTTGTCGCGCGCCGGACCCGAGGGTCGGAACGTGAAGGCGCGGCTTATGGCCATTCAGCCCGATTGAGTCAAGCGGCGCGGACCTTTGCGGACGGCGTTTCGGCCGGGCTCGAAGCCGCCTCACGCGCCGGTCGGCCCAGCAGATAGCCCTGCGCCTCGTTACAGCCCTGGCTGCGCAGGAAGTCCAGTTGGTCCTGCGTCTCGACGCCCTCGGCCAGCACGGGGATGGCCAGGCTTTCACCCAGCGCCAACACGGCGCGGATGATGGCCTGGGATTGGGGGCTGGCGTCCAGCTCAGACATGAAGGAGCGGTCCAGCTTGATCTTGTCGAACGGGAAGGCGCGCAGGGTCGACAGCGACGAATAGCCGGTGCCGAAATCGTCCATCGCCACCGACACGCCCAGGGCCTTGAGCTGGCGCAGGATGTGGGTGGTGCGCTCCATGTCGGCGATCATGGCGCTTTCGGTGATCTCCAGCTCCAGCCGTGACGGCTTGAGGCCGGTCTCCAGCAGGATGCGATGGACCAGGCGCGGCAGATCGACGTGCGACAGCTGGATCGGCGACAGATTGACCGCGACACGGTGCGGCTCGGACCAGCCGGCGGCCTCTTCACAGGCGCGGCGCAGGACCCATTCGCCGATCGGCAGGATCATGCCCGTATCCTCGGCGATGGGAATGAAGTCGACCGGCGACACATAGGTTCCGTCCGGCTGGCGCCAGCGCAGCAGGGCTTCATAGCCCGTGATCTCGCCCGTCTCGACCGAGGCCTGAAGCTGGTAATGCAGTTCGAAGCGGTCGTTATCCAGCGCCTCGCGCAGGCCCTGGGTGACGCGGCGACGCTGGCGCACCGCCTCGTCCATCGCCTCTTCATAGAAGCAGACGTCCGTCGCCAGGGCGGCCTTGGCCCGGTACATGGCCAAATCGGCGTTGTTGATCAGGACCGACGCCTCGCGCGCGTCGTCGGGCCACAGGGCGACGCCGACCGAGGCGCCGCATTGCAGGTCGGCGTGATCCGCCCGGGTCGGGGTCTGGATCGCGGCGCGCAGGCGCTCGGCCGCCTCCATCGCCTCCAGCCGGTCGTTCACGGGGGTCAGGGCGACAAACTCGTCCCCGCCCAGACGGGCGATGAACTCGCCCTCCCTCAGCACGGCGGACATCTGTTCGGCGACGTGGGTCAGCAGACGATCGCCCACGGCGTGGCCATAGAGGTCGTTCACCTCCTTGAACCGGTCCAGGTCGATGGCCAGCAGGGCGAAGCGCGTCCCCTCGCCTGCCGCGGCCATGCGGTCCAGCTTTTCCAGGAAGGAGGCGCGATTGGGCAGGCCGGTCAGACTGTCGTTGCGGGCCAGGTGCGCGATCCGCCGTTCCTGCGCCAGTCGCGCACGCAGGTCGCGCACCGCCAGGACCCGGAACACACGCCCGTCCGCGCCCGTCTCGCGCCGGACCGCCACTTCGACCGGGATGGCGGCGCCATCGCGCGGCGTCAGACGGGTCTGCACCAGTTCGCCGCCGCTCAGCATATCGGCGTCTTCGATCCAACGGTTCGCCGGAGCGCCGGTGACGGCGTCGGCGGTCGCATCGCAAAGGCCCAGGAAGGCGGCGTTGGCCAACAGGACGACGCCGTCCGCCTCGACCACCATGCCGTCGACGCTGCCCTCGATCAGGGAGTTCAGCCGACCGCGCGACAGGCGCTGGGTCTGCTCCTCCAGCGCATAGCTGGCCACGGCGGTGCCCAGGATCAGGAAGCCCACGGCGGCCACGCCCACCGCCAGCAGGGCGGCCGCGTCCTGGCCGTTCAGCGAGCCGTCCATCGGCGCCAGCGGCAGAACCGTCAGGGCGCCCATGCCGGTGAAATGCAGGGCCACGATGGTCAGGACCAGCGCCAGGCTGGACCAGGCGATCGGCCGCTTGATCCGCGTGTCGGCCGCCAGTCGCAACGCCAGCGCGCCGCCGACCAACGCCGCCACGACCGAGGCGACGACATAGGCCGGCGACCAGATAACGAAGGCTTCGGCCGTGAAGGCGGCCATGCCGGTGTAGTGCATGGCGGTGACGGCGGCGCCGAACGCCGCGCCCCCGACTTCCGGCGCATGGCGGAACCGGGCCGAGCCCAGCCACAGGGCGACCGCGCAGCCCAGCATGGCGACCAGCAGCGACGCCCCGGTCATCGCCGGCGCATAGGTCGTCTCGACCCCTGGCCGATAGGCCAGCATGGCCACGAAATGGGTGCACCAGATGGTCGCCCCGCCCGCCACGGCGCCCATGAACAGCCAGGCCATCCGGGCGCGGCCGATGCTGGCGCGCGTCTTTACATACAGCCGGGCGGTGACGATCGAGCCGACCACGCAGATCAGCGCGGCCAGCGCCACCAGCAAATGGTCGTGCTGTTCGAACAGGCAGGAAAGGACGCGCATGAAACCGATTACTTTGGGGGAAGAAACGGCCCTTTTCTGCGGTCAAGGTTTGAAAAGACGGCGAACGGTTACGCTTAACAAGCGCTGAACACGAAAAGGGGTCGGGCGAACCCGACCCCTTTGAGTCTCGATCAGACGCGGTCGCCTACTTGGCGGCGTCGTACAGTTCGTTGACCTTGTTCCAGTTCACCACCGACCAGAAGGCCTTGAGATAGTCGACCCGGCGGTTCTGATACTTCAGGTAGTAGGCGTGCTCCCACACGTCGGCCGCCAGCAGGACGGCGCCCTTTTCGTCGGCCACGTCCATCAGCGGGTTGTCCTGGTTCGGGGTCGAGGTCACCTTCAGCTTGCCGTCCTGAAGGATCAGCCAGGCCCAGCCCGAACCGAACTGACCCGCGCCGGCGGCGTCGAAATCAGCCTTGAACTTCTCCAGCCCGCCCAGCTCGGCGTCGATCTTGGCGGCCAGCTCGGCCGAGGGCTCGCCGGTCTGACCCTGGGGCGCCAGCAGTTCCCAGAACAGGCTGTGGTTCCAGTGACCGCCGCCGTTGTTGCGCACGGCCTTGGGCGCCTTGGATATGGTGGCGAACAGCTCTTCCAGCGACTTGCCCTGCAGCGAGGCGTCGGCGTCGACGGCCTTGTTCAGGTTGTCGACATAGGTCTGGTGGTGCTTGTCGTGGTGGAAGGTCATCGTCTCCTTGTCGATGGCCGGCTCCAGCGCGTCATAGGCGTAGGGCAGCGGGGGCAGGGTGAAGGCCATGGGGAGGCTCCTTTTCGACAAGAGAATATAGACTGCGCCGTATCTAGGCGCTGCTGATGCAAACCCAACCGTATCGGCGGAATTTAGTTCAGCTCAGCGCTGCGGCAGATGCGCCTTCAGGCAGTCGCGAATGGCGCGCTTCAGGTCGCCGGGGGCGTTGGGTTCGTCCACGCCCTCGGCCGCCAGCACGGCGCGAACGCCGGCGTCCAGCCCCTTGGGCAGGGCCGCCTTGACCCGCGCCTCGCCCTTTTCGTGCAGGCAGAAACCCACCTCCTTGCACAGGGCGGCGAACAGGGCGTCCCAGTCAGCGTGAATCGGTGCGTCGTCGGTCATGGTTCAGGCTTTCGGGTTCAGGCTTTCAGGCGGCGGGCGTGGAAGGCCACATGGTCGTCGATGAAACTGGCCATGAAGAAATAGGAATGGTCGTAGCCCGGTTGCATGCGCAGGGTCAGCCCCTGCCCCGCCGCCTTGGCCGCCTCGACCAGCAGTTCCGGCTTGAGCTGGTCCGTCAGGAAGCTGTCGGCGTCCCCCTGGTCCACCAGGATGTCGTCATAGGCGCCGCGCGCGGCGCCGCCGGCGATCAGCAGGGACGCGTCGTGTTTCGCCCATTCCGCCCGCTCCTCGCCCAGATAGGCGGCGAACGCCTTTTCGCCCCACGCGCAGCGCGTGGGCGAGGCGATGGGCGCAAAGGCCGATACGGACTTGAACAGCGCCGGATGGCGCAGCGCCAGGGTCAGCGCCCCGTGCCCGCCCATGGAATGGCCAGAGATGGAGCGCGTCCTGGTCGTCGGGAACTCGGCGTCGATCAGGGCGATCAGCTCGCGCGTGACGTAGCTTTCCATGCGGAAATGCGGCGCCCACGGAGCTTGCGTCGCATCGACGTAAAAGCCCGCCCCCTGCCCCAGATCATAGGCTGCATCGTCGGCCACGCCCTCACCGCGCGGCGAGGTGTCGGGCGCGACGATGATGACGCCGTGCTCGGCTGCCGCCTTGTAGGCCCCGGCCTTGGTGGTGAAATTGTCCTCGGTGCAGGTCAGGCCCGACAGCCAGATCAGGACCGGGAACGGCCCCTCGCCGGGCGGCGTGAACACCGACAGCGTCATGGGCGTGCCGGTCGTCGTGCTGTCGTGCTTCAGATAGCGCAGCGTGCCGCCGTGAACCTGATGCTGTTTGACGACGTCCATGCCCATACTCCGCTCATCCCCGCGGGGGCGGGGACCCAGTCTTTGGCTTCACGTGCTGCAATAGGAAGCCTCGACGCAAAAGGCCACCGGCGAGTCCGTGGTTCTCATCGGGTCCCCGCTTGCGCGGGGATGAGCGGTGCGGGCGACCTCAGCCTGCCCGGTGAACGGCGCAGATCTTGTTGCCCGACGGATCGCGCAGATAGGCCAGATGCATGACGCCGAACGGGGTGGTGCGGGGACCGGCCGGGTCCTCGATGGCCACGCCGCCCGCCGCGATCCCGGCCTCGGCGAAGGCGGCCACGGCCTCGGGGCTGGAGGCGGCGAAACCGACCGTGCCGCCGTTGGCGTGACAGGCGGCCTGACCGTCGCGCGGCTTGACCACACCCAGCATGCCGCGCGGCGTCATGTACCAGACCCCCGGCATCGGCTGATCGCTGGCCGCGCCCGGCTGATGGCCCAGAGCCCCGAGAACCGCATCATAGAATTTGCGCGACGCCTCGACGTCGTTGGCGCCCAGCGTGACGTGAGTGAACATTCGACTATCTTCCCTGCTGCCGCATCGGCGACGATCCCGCAGCCTAGGCGATGCTAGTTGTTTTTAGCAACTGGCGATCAGAAAACGATGACCGAACGGATGCTCTTGCCCTCGTGCATTAGGTCGAAGGCCTCGTTGATGCGTTCCAGCGGCAGGGTGTGGGTGATCATCGGATCGATCTCGATCTTGCCGTCCATGTACCAGTCGACGATCTTCGGCGTGTCGGTGCGGCCCCGCGCGCCGCCGAAAGCCGAACCCTTCCAGACGCGGCCGGTGACCAACTGGAAGGGTCGCGTCGCGATCTCCTTGCCGGCCTCGGCCACCCCGATGATGATGCTCTCGCCCCAGCCGCGGTGGCAGGCTTCCAGCGCCTGACGCATGACCACGGTGTTGCCGGTGCAGTCGAAAGTGTAGTCCGCGCCGCCGCCGGTCATCTCGACCAGATGGACCACAACGTCGGAAACATTCTTCGGATTCACGAAGTGGGTCATGCCAAAGCGGCGGCCCCATTCCTCCTTGTCGGGGTTCAGATCGACGCCGACGATCATGTCGGCGCCGACCATCTTCAGCCCCTGGATGACGTTCAGGCCGATGCCGCCCAGGCCGAAGACCACGGCGTTGGCGCCCGGCTCCACCTTGGCCGTATTCACAACCGCGCCCACGCCTGTGGTCACGCCGCAGCCGACGTAGCAGGCCTTATCGAACGGCGCGTCCTTGCGGATCTTCGCCACCGCGATCTCGGGCAGGACGGTGAAGTTCGAGAAGGTGGAGCAGCCCATGTAGTGGGCGATCGCCTGACCCTTGTAGCTGAAACGCGACGTGCCGTCCGGCATCAGGCCCTTGCCCTGGGTCGCGCGGATCGAGGTGCACAGGTTGGTCTTGCGAGACAGGCACGACTTACACTGGCGGCATTCCGGCGTGTACAGCGGGATGACGTGATCCCCGACCTCGACCGAGGTCACGCCCGGCCCTACCTCGACCACCACGCCCGCGCCCTCGTGGCCCAGGATCGAGGGGAAGATGCCCTCGCTGTCCAGCCCGTCCAGCGTATAGGCGTCGGTGTGACAAATGCCCGTGGCCTTGATCTCGATCAGCACCTCGCCGGCGCGCGGGCCTTCCAGATCGACCTCGACGATCTCCAGCGGGCGTTTGGCTTCGAACGCGACGGCGGCGCGGGTTTTCATGGGGGGGCTCCACTTGTGAATCACAGGGTACTTACCCGGCAGCATCGTCCGCCGAAACCGCTTCGTGATTGAAGCCTTCTCTAGGATCGCACACTGTCACGCTATGACTCTCGCCAGCGCGCTCGGGACCATCGTGAAATGGATGGATCGGGATATCAGGGCCTATCCCAAAACAATAAGCCACATGCTCGGCCTGATCCCTTCGGTTTTCATGGGCATCACAAATTCCAACCTGCGCGGCCCCCTTGCCGCGATCGGCTGGACCGTAAGCATAACGTTCGGCGTAGTCTGGACAGCGCTCGTCGTATGGCGCTTTGCCGCCCATGCTAAAAGGGAGGCGATCAAGAGCGATCGTGCTTTCGATCGGAAGGGAAAGTTTCTGCTTTCGCCGGAGTATCACGACAGTGAGAGCGAGACGGCCGCCAACCGACGGAAACGCCTGAAGCGTAGCCGAACAACAGATCGAAAATGAACCATCGCAACCTCGTCATCTTGACCGGCGCCGGGATTTCGGCCGAGAGCGGCGTGCCGACCTTTCGCGCCTCTGACGGCCTGTGGGAGGGGCACCGGATCGAAGATGTGGCGACGCCCGAAGGGTTCTCGACCGATCCGGCGCTGGTGCAGGACTTCTACAACAAGCGCCGCCGCCAGTTGGCGCAGGTCGCGCCCAACGCCGCGCACCGGGCGCTGGCCGATCTGGCGGCGCGGTGGGCGGGCGACCTTATGCTGGTGACCCAGAACGTCGACGATCTGCACGACCGCGCCCATGCCCAGACGCCCCCCGCGCCGGGGTTCGAGCTGATCCATATGCACGGCGAACTGCTCAAGGCGCGCTGCACGGCGTCGGACATGGTCTGCGGTTGGCTCGGCGACCTTCAGGCCGATCATCCATCGCCACACCACCCCGAGGGCCGTCTGCGTCCCCACATCGTCTGGTTCGGGGAGATGCCGCTGGCGATGGAGCGGATCGAGGCGGCGCTGGCGGCCTGCGATCTCTTCGTGTCGATCGGCACGTCGGGCGCGGTCTATCCGGCGGCGGGCTTTGTCCAGCAGGCGCGCTGGGCCGGGGCGCGGACGGTGGAGATCAACTTGGAGCCCACACAGGGCCGCAGCCAATTCGACGAGGGCGTCTATGGCCCGGCGACCGAGGCTGTGCCCCGCTTCGTGGCGACACTCTAGCCTCTGGGGCCTAACAGGATGACGGCGGCGCCGATCAGGCAGACCGCCCCGCCTATCAGGTCCCAGCGATCCGGCGTCGTCTTCTCGACCAGCGCCATCCACGCCAGCGACGCCACGATATAGACCCCGCCATAGGCCGCGAACGCCCGCCCGGCCGTCTCGGCCGGAACCAGCGCCAGCAGCCACGCGAAGGCGATCAGACACAGCACGCCCGGCGCCAGCCACCACGGCGAGCGATCCAGCTTCAGCCAGGCCCAGAAGGCGAAACATCCGCCGATCTCGGCCAGGGCCGCCAGTGGATAGACGAGGGCCAGTTTCACTCGGCGTCCTTCCTGGCCGCGCGTTCGGCCGCCAGCTTGGCCAGCACCCGGCCGCGCCCCTTCGACAGGGCGTGGATGGCGCCGCGCATGGTGGCGACCTCCTGTTCGGTGAAGGCGGCGCGGCCCAGCATGACGCGCAGGTTCTGGCTCATCGAACGCTTCTTCTCGGGCGGATAGAAGAAGCCGCCAGCCTCAAGCTCCGTCTCCAGATGCTCGTACATGCCAACCAGAAGGTCGTTGGAGGCGGGCGGCTCGCTGTCGCGGAATTTGGGGGGCGGAGCGTCCAGGATCAGGGTGCGCCACTCATAGGCGTTGATCGCGACCGCCTGGGCCAGGTTCAGGGAATGGTGCCTAGGGTCGATCGGAATGGTGGTGATGCCCGAGCACAGGGCGATATCCGTCGTCTCCAGCCCCGCGCGCTCGCCGCCGAACAGCAGGCCGGTCTTCAGGCCGGACGCCGTATCGTCATACAGGATGCGCGCGCTTTCGCGGGGGGTCCGCACCGGCTGGCGCGTCTCGCGCGGGCGGGCGGTGGTGGCGAAGAGGGTGTTCAGATCGGCGATCGCCTCGGCCACGCTGTCGAAAACGCGGACACCCTCCAGCACCCAGTCGGCGCCCGAGGCGGTGGCCCAGGCGCGCTCTTGCGGCCAGCCGTCGCGCGGGCTGACCAGGCGCAGTTCCGACAGGCCGAAATTGGCCATGACCCGCGCCACCGCGCCGATGTTCTCGGCCATCTGGGACTTGTCGAGGATGACGACGGGGGGCGTGAGTTCAGTCATGCGGGCTCTTTAGGCCTTCTGCCGCGGGGGGAGAAGGCGGCGCCGCGCTTCTCCCTCCCCTTCATGGGGAGGGTGGTCGCAGCGAAGCAGAGACCGGGTGGGGACGGCGTGATGATGCTGGGCGGGGCGGATGCTCAGCCCAGCCGCCCCCACCCGGCTGCGGCCTGAGGGCCCCAGCCACCCTCCCCATGAAGGGGAGGGAGATTGCTGCGTGTCAGTCCTCGCCGACCATGGCGATCCAGGGGTCGGCGGTTCCGGCCTCGACCTCGGCCACCTTCACGGCGGGCCAGCCGATGGCGACGGTGGCGCTTTCGCGCCAGGCCAGGGTGGTCAGGTCGCGCAGTTCGGCGGCGCCGGCGCCCAGGCGTTCGGTGACGAAGGTCGCGCCGCGCGCATCGGTGTTCTGGAAGGCGCCGGCCTTTTCCAGGCGATAGAAGGGGATGACCTGGGCCAGGGTCGTCTTCAGATAGGCGACGGTGCGGGCCTTGAGATCAAAACCTTCCAGGCGTGGGACGGGCATGGCCGCCTCGACCGCGTCCAGGCGGGCGATACGGTGGGTGAAGTCGCCCTCGAAATTCTGGTGCGTCTGGCGCGAGGCAGTGAAACGCTCCGGGTTGGGCGTGTTCCGGTCCCAGCCGTTGTAGTGAATGGTCGTGTGGTGCGGCTGGGCGCCGTCGCCGACGTAGTGACCCAGCACACCGATGTCGCGCAGCAGCAAGGCCTCGCGGCGCTCGCGATCGACGCGATACCAGGCGCGGCGCTCCAGATTGGTCTCGCGCGCCTCGGCGGCGGTCAGCACGCGCCAGTAGGCGAAGTCGCGCACCAGTTGCTGATAACCGTCCATCATGGCGTACGGCAGATAACCGGCGTCGTTGACGCTGAGACCGGCCTTGGTCAGGGCGGTGTCGTAGTCCGATTTCAGGCGCGGCAGGGCGTCGATCGACATGCCGGCGGGGCTCATCACGTTGCCGGCGTCGTCCATGTCGACGAAGTGGGCGGTGTCGCGCTCGCGGTCGTGCGGCTGGCCGGCACCCTTCCAGCGGTCGGGCTCGCGCGCCAGTTCGCCGACATCGGCCGCAGCGCCCGGCGTGCGCAGGAAGGCGGGCAGATCATCGGGCAGGCCGCGCATGGCGGCGACACCGACCAGCCGGTGCCCGGTGTTGCCCCAGGCGGACACATCCACGGCGGGCGCCGAAACAAGAAGAACAGCGGCGACGGCGACGGCAAGACGCTTCATGGCGGACCCTTGGGGCGGATGGCGGAAAAGGAAGGCTGTCCCGCCCCTTAGCGCATCCCGCCGGACGCCTCTACCCGCCCTCGCGGACAGCGACGACGCGCCGCCGTCCGTTGAGATCATCGCCGACCGCGACAGATGATCTTCACCCGCAAGAGGCCATCGCCACGATTATCGTTTTCAAGACGCCACGCCGTGCGACGCCAAATAGAACATATCGCTCGAATACTATATTCACGCGTCAGCACATCACACCCTCATTAACCCTCTCCACTCATCGCAAGAGTCGATGAACTGAATTCCCTGTGGACCAACTGTCACACAGGACTGAACGCGCCCCATTCTGGTCACAAAACGCGGCGAAAAGCCCGCCGCCGGCGCGTCGAGGACCGGTGTCGCCGTGAGTCGATTCGATGCGCAGGACGTTCGCCGCCATCGCCATGCTGGGTTTTGTCTGGGCCGCGCCTGTGTCGGGCGAGCCCGTCCCCTATCAGGCCGTGATCGCCGCCGATGCGGCTGAACAGGCTCCCGTGGCGAACGATGACGGCGAAGCGAACCTGAGCGCCGAACAGGCCGAACTGATGGCCGGTGATCCCGACTGGCGCGCCTCGGCCCGCCTCTATCACGCAGGCGGTGGCGGCGCGACGGGCAACGATTCCCTGGGCTGTCGCCCGATTCCGATGCGAACCGTCGCGGTCGATCCGCGTGTCATTCCTCGCCGCACCAAGCTGTTCATCCGCGAAACGGTCGGCCTGCGTCTGGCCGACGGCACGACGCATGACGGCTACTGGTACGCTTCGGACACCGGCGGCGCGATCAAGGGCGCCAAGGTCGATCTGTACACCGGCCACGGCCGCGCCTCGATGCAACCGGCCATGCGGCTGAACATGCGCACCCTGACTATCGCCGACGCCGGTGATTTCGACGGCTGTCCGCCGTCGTGGGAAAGCCAGCCCAGCCAGGCGACCCAGATGGCGTCGCTGGACACCGGCGCCCTGGGCTCGCGCTAAGCCAACGCGCGTCAGAAGCGCCGCTTGCCTGACACCGTCTCCCAGAACAGACGGAAGTCACCCATCAGGCTCCACAGCGGATATCTGAAGGTCGCAGGCCGGTTCTTCTCGAAGAAGAAATGCCCGACCCAGGCAAAGCCGTAGCCGATCACCAGCATGGCCAGCAGCCACCAGGCGTTACGCGTCACCAGCGCCATGACGAAGGCCACGATCACCAGCCCCGTCCCCACGACATGGATGCGCCGGCACGTCCGGTTGGAATGCTCGTGGATGTAATAGGGATAGAAGGCGTTGAAGCTCTGATAGCGCTCGGTCGCGGCCTCGGCCATGGCGTGATCCTCCGTCATTGGGCGACAGCCTGACCCCGAGCCGTCGCAAGAGCAAGATCGTCGCCGTTCACCACATCCCTGCGCGATGGCTTAAGCCTGTTGCGCGACAGTGGCGCGACCGAGATGAGAGACCGTCATGCAGCCCTTCGCCATCGCCGCCGCCGGAATCTTCGCCGCCACCGAGCGGTTCGAAGCCAGCGCCCGCCGCACCGCCGCCAGCCCCCTGGCCGATCCCGCCGGCGAAGCGGTCGAACGCATCACCGCCAGCCACGCGGTCGAGGCCAACGCCGCCGTCATGCGCACGGCCGACGACATGATCGGCACGCTGCTGGACGTGATGGTCTGACTCTCGGCGGAATTTTCGACGCATGACGGTGGCCTTTCACCCCTCTGTCCGCGCCCGGCGGCCTATGCGCTTGAAGGCGACGCCGACGCCTTCGTCGGCTTCATTCACGAGAGCCTGACCACGCGGCAGTCGTCGACCGTAGCGGGCGACGCGCAATAGCGGCGCCTTGTCTGAAGTCGCGGTCGTCCTGCGCCGGGAACCGGCAGCAATTCTGGTTACCTTGTTCAAGCCCGCGGTTGATTCCGGCGGCGTGAGACGCAAACGTGCGGACCCATGCGCTCGCTCGGCGGTTTCGATCTGGTCGTCTGCACGACGGGACGGCGCATCAGGGAAGAACGCTCATGGTCGACAAGATCACGCCGTGCCTTTGGTATGACCTCGGCCAGGCCCGCAAGGCCGCCGAATTCTATGTCTCGCTGGGCCTGCCCGACAGCCGCATCGACAAGGTTCACGCCAGCCCCGCCGACAATCCCTCAAACAAGGCGGGTGAAGAACTGATGGTCGAGTTCACCCTGGCCGGCCAATCTTTTCTGGGCCTGAACGGGGGACCGATATTTCAGCACAGTGAGGCGGTGTCGTTCATGATCTACACCGAGGATCAGGCCGAGACCGACCGGCTGTGGGACGCCATCGTCGGCAACGGCGGTCAGGAAAGCCAGTGCGGCTGGTGCAAGGATCGCTGGGGCGTCAGTTGGCAGATCACGCCGCGCCGCCTGATGGCGTTCCACAGCGACCCCAACCCCGCCCGGGCCAGAGCCGCGTTCGAGGCCATGATGACGATGAAGAAGATCGACATCGCCGCCCTGGAAGCCGCCGCAGATGCGGCGTCCAGGGCTTCTTAGTTGGCCGCGAAGGCCCGCCTTCTCGACCCGACGCGGCCTGAAGACCTACCCCGCCCGCCCCTCAAGCAGCGAGCCTCCGCGAGGCGAGCGGTAGGGGCCCAACCTCCGAAGGAGAACCAAGATGTCTTACGTCACCGGCTTCCTGACCCCCGTGAAGATCGCGGACAAGGATCGCTATATCGCCTCGGCCCGGAAATCCTGGCCGCTGTTCCAGAAATACGGCTGCCTCGAACAGGTCGAGACCTGGGGCGAGGACGTGCCCCCTGGCAAGGTCACCGGCTTCGACCTGGCGGTAAAGCTGGAAGAGGGCGAAGCGGTCGTCTTCTCGTGGCTGAAATGGCCTGATCGCGCGACGGCCGACGCCTGCTGGCAGCAGATGGAGAAGGACCCCGCCTTTTCCGACATGGACATGCCGTTCGACGGCAAGCGGATGATGTGGGGCGGGTTCCAGCCGATCTTCGAAAGCTGACGCTTCTTCCGCGTCGCAAACCTACAAGCCACGGCCCCGGCGGATCGGCCAGCGTGACGGAAGACGTCGGATCGTCGGCGGCGCCTGCAAGGAGACATCTATGCCCTTCGTCGATATCACCGTGATCCCGGTGAAAACCAGCAACAAGGCCGCCTATCTGGAGCACTCGGCGAGGACCTCGCCCTTGTTCCGCGAACACGGCGCAACCGGCGTGACCGAAGCCTGGGGCGAGGACGTGCCCGACGGCAAGCTGACCGATTTCAAGAAGGCCGTTCAGCTTGAGGACGGCGAAACCGTCGCCGTCGGCTGGATCATGTGGCCGGACAAGGCGACGCGCGACGCCGGCTGGGAGGCGTTGATTAAGAACGAGCGGATGATGGGGCAGGAGCCGCCGTTTGAGGGCAAGCGGATGATCTACGCCGGCTTCGACATCATCGCCGAAAACTGAGGCGCCGAGAGGCGCCGAGAGGCGGCGGTCAGCGGCAGAAGCGCGTGTCCGTCGCCTCCAGATGCAGGTGATCGCGGTGCACGGCGTTGTAGTCGGGGCTGAGCACCGTGCCGAAGACGCGGCAGGCGTCGTCGCGGATGCGGCGCAGGAAGCGGGCCTCGGCCGTGTCGCCGTACCAGTCGCCGGTCAGGGTGATGCGCCGCCCGTCGCGCAGGCGCACGCCCGACACGTCCAGCGCCATCGCCTGGGCGTGGGCGCTGACGCGGTTGCTGACGCCGCCGTTGTTCACATTGCGACAGGCGTATGCGCCGAAATGGTCGATCTGAACAACGTCCGAGCCCAGGATCTCGCGCGCCGCCGGCTCCAGCGACTGGCGCCGCCAGATGCTGACGGCCAGGGCCAGGCGGCAGGTCATCTCGGGCTGGCCCGGCGTCATGCGCGCCACCGTGCCCATGTCCGCACCCAGCACACCGCCCTGGCTGAGGCCGCAAACCGCACTCTGGACCTTGTCCGGCATGGGACTGAAGTTTACGCGCGCTGCCGTCAGTTGGGCCACGCACTGGGTCAGGGTGTCGCTTTCACGCAGCACGGCCGCGCGGGTTGCTTCGGTAATCGGCCGGTCGATCAACCCGCTCCCCAGCGGCGCGCCGGGGCCGGCCGGAACCGGATAGGGCCTCGGCCCCTCGGGCAGCATGGGGCTGCACCCCGCCAGCAGCAGCAAGGCGGCGGTCAGGGCGCGGGTCAAACGTCGGCGGTGTGCGATCATCGGCAAGGAGGCTAGCCGATTCCCCGCCGGCCGCGCTTCACGAGGATGAGACCCCTACCACCGCTCATCCCGGCGGACGCCGGAATCCAGTCAGAACGCAGCTCAGAGCCTGTCCCCTTCATCGAAGCAATCGGGAGCCAAAGCACTGGATCCCGGCATCCGCCGGGATGAGCGGGGGTAAAGCGTAGAGAAAAAGGGCGGCTCTTTCGAACCGCCCTTCGTTTCGTATCAGCTATCCAGGAAGCTGCGCAGCTTCCGCGACCGCGACGGGTGCTTCAGCTTGCGCAGCGCCTTGGCCTCGATCTGGCGGATGCGTTCGCGCGTGACCGAGAACTGCTGACCGACCTCTTCCAGCGTGTGGTCGGTGTTCATGCCGATGCCGAAACGCATGCGCAGAACGCGTTCCTCGCGCGGAGTCAGGGACGCCAGCACGCGGGTCGTGGTCTCGCGCAGGTTCGACTGGATGGCCGCGTCGATCGGCAGGATGGCGTTTTTGTCCTCGATGAAGTCGCCCAAGTGAGAGTCTTCCTCGTCGCCGATCGGCGTTTCGAGGCTGATTGGCTCCTTGGCGATCTTCAGGACCTTGCGGACCTTCTCCAGCGGCATGGCGAGCTTTTCGGCCAGTTCTTCCGGCGTCGGCTCGCGGCCGATCTCGTGCAGCATCTGGCGGCTGGTGCGGACGATCTTGTTGATCGTCTCGATCATGTGCACCGGAATGCGGATGGTCCGCGCCTGGTCGGCGATCGAGCGGGTGATCGCCTGACGGATCCACCAGGTGGCGTAGGTGCTGAACTTGTAGCCGCGACGGTACTCGAACTTGTCGACCGCCTTCATCAGGCCGATGTTGCCCTCCTGGATCAGATCCAGGAACTGCAGGCCGCGGTTGGTGTATTTCTTGGCGATGGAGATCACCAGGCGCAGGTTGGCCTCGACCATTTCCTTCTTGGCCTGACGGGCCTCGCGCTCGCCCTTCTGGACGGTCTGGACGATGCGGCGATAGTCGTCGATCGGCAGGCCGGCCTCGGTCGCCACGGCGGCGACGTCGGCGCGGATGGTGGCGATCTGCGAGGCTTCGTTCTCGCTGAACTTGGTCCAGCGGACACCCATCTCCTTGACGCTCTCGGACCAGTTGGGGTCCAGCTCGCGGCCGAAATAGGCCTTGAGGAATTCGGGGCGCGAAATGCCGTAGCTGTCGGCCAGACGCAGCAGGCGGCCTTCAAGACCGATCAGACGCTTGTTGATCGCGTAAAGCTGCTCGACCAGGGCCTCGATGCGGTTGTTGTTCAGCTTCATCGTCTTCAGACGATCGCTGATGGCCGTGGTCAGGCTTTCATACGCCTTGTGGTCCTTGGCCGTCAGGATCTCGCCCTTCAGGCGGGCCTCGACCAGCTTGTCCTGCAGCTTGCGGAAGGCGCCGAAGTCCGACGCGATCGCGTCCAGCACTTCCATGACGCCGTCGCGCAGTTCGGCTTCCAGGGCCGAGATCGACATGCCGCCGCCGTCGTCGAAATCATCGTCGTCATCGTCTTCGCCCTCGGGCTTGTCGGCCGAGGGTTCCTCGGCCTCCTTCTCGACAACCTCGCCGGCGGGCGGCTGGTTATGCGGCAGCGATGACGGGTTCAGGATGCCGTAGGTGGCGTCCAGGTCGATGACCTCGCGCAGCAGGATGCGGTTGTTCGCCAGTTCGTCGCGCCACACCATGATGGCTTCGAACGTCAGGGCGCTTTCGCACAGACCCGAGATCATGGCGTCGCGGCCGGCCTCAATCCGCTTGGCGATGGCGATTTCACCCTCGCGGCTCAGCAGTTCGACCGAACCCATTTCGCGCAGATACATGCGCACGGGGTCGTCGGTGCGGTCATAGGCGGCCTTGGCCGGGGTCTCGGCGACCGAGGTTTCGGCAGCGGCGGCCACGTCGGTGCCCTGGGCCTCGGCGGCGTCTTCCTCGGCTTCAACGACGTTGACGCCCATTTCGGACAGCATGGCCAGGGTGTCCTCGATCGCGTCGGGGGTCACCTCTTCGGACGGCAGGACCTTGTTCAGCTCCTCCATCGTCACATAGCCGCGCGCCTTGGCCTGTTTGATGAATTTCTTGACGCCGGCGTCCGTCAGATCGAGCAGGGGCCCGTCGGTGTTGGTTTCGGCTTCCTGCGTCTCGGTCTGCGCACTCATTCAGTCTTCTCCGGCCGGCGGGGGTGATCAGTCCCCATGGCGTAATAACGTGTGGCGGGGTCGTTTGTTACGAGCCCGCGCTGTCTTCCCAAATCGTTCCGGTCTTGATGGCCCGCCGCAACGCATCGCGCTCGGCCTTCACACGTGCGAAGGCCGAGGCGTCGAAGACCTTGTGGGCCTCCGACTTCGCTGACGCCAGCGCCTGCTCCAACGCCGCCACGCGGGTCAGAGCGTCGAACGCTTGCGACCATCGGATCCTCGCCTCGCCGAGGGGCTTGTCTGCAGCCAGGAATGGCGCGCCGGACTTCGCCGCCGCCTTCTCGACCTCGCGCATCAAGGCATCATGACCCGATTGGGCCAGATGGCGACGTAAGGCCGCGGTGTCAAGGCTCTGGCCCGAGAACCTGAGACGAACCAGCTCCTGCGCCAGACCGTCCAGCGCGTGATCGCCAAAGCCATGCCGGGCGATATCCTCCAGCCGGTCGTCCATTCGCTCCGGATCGTCGACCGCGCCATGGGCCAGCGCGGCGGCCACGGGCTCGATGGAGCGGGACAGGGCCTGCATCGCCTGGGCGCCCTCAATCGTCTGGCCCTGCAAGGGCGGCGGACCAGGACGCCAGCGCCCGCCGGGGCCGACCTGTCCCCTGCCCGACTGGGCGGATCGCTGCGCCTGCTGGCGCGGGAACAGGGCGTCGAACCGGTCGAACAGGTCGCGGCGGTACTGTTCGGCCAGATCCTTGTCCTGAATGGCCGAGGCCGCCTGACGCAGTCGCCCCTTCAGCCCCGCCTTGCGTTCGGGCGTGTCCAGCGGTTCGGCCTCGGCCTCGCGGCGGAACAGGACCTCGACGAAGGGGCGGGTGTCGCTCAGCGCCTGGCGCAGGGCCGGCGCGCCCTTGTCGCGCAGGATGTCGTCCGGGTCCTGACCCCCGTCCAGCAGGGCGAAGCGGAACGACCGGCCGGATTTCAGCAGGGGCAATGACCGCTCGATCGAGCGATAGGCGGCCCGCAACCCCGCCGCATCGCCATCGAAACACAACACCGGCTCGGCCGAGACGCGCCACAGCCGCTCCATCTGCTCTTCGGTCAGGGCCGTCCCCATCGGCGCCACGGCCGGCAGGCCCGCCCGCTGGCAGGCGATGACGTCCATATAGCCTTCAACGACGATGATCCCCTGCTCGCCCCGGCTCTCGGCCCCCAGGATCCGGCGCGCCTCCGGCAGGCCGTACAGGGTCGCGCCCTTATGGAAGAGCGGACTTTCGGGGCCGTTCAGATATTTGGCCCGGTCGTCCGGATTCATCGCCCGGCCGCCGAAGCTGACGATGCGGCCGCGCGCATCCAGGATCGGGAACATCAGCCGGTCGCGGAACCGATCATAGGGCTGGCCGCCGCCTTCGGGCGCGATCAGCATCCCCGCCTCGACCAGATCGCCCGGCCGCGCGCCGCGCTGGACCAGCGCCGCCTTCAGCCCCTCGCGGTCATTGGGGGCGTAGCCCAGGCCAAACCGTTCCCACTGATCCTCGGGCAGGCCGCGACGCTCTAGATATTCGCGCGCCGCCTTGCCGGCTGTGCGGCGCAGGTTGGCGGCGAACCATTTCTGGGCCAGGTCCATCCAGTCGGTCAGGCCCTGACGCTTCTGCTCGCGCTCGGCCGCCTGGGGGTCCTCGGCCGGCAGTTGCAGGCCCGCCTCGCCCGCCAGTCGCTGAACCGCCTCGACGAAGCTGAGGCGCTCCGTCTCCTGCATGAAGCTGATGACGTCGCCGTGCTTGCCCGAGCTGAAGTCGTGGAAGAAACCCTTGTCGTCATTGACGAAAAACGACGGCGACTTCTCCTTGGAGAAGGGGCTAAGGCCCACATATTCCCGTCCCTGACGCTTGAGCTTCACCGTCCGCCCGATGATGTCGGACGGCCGAAGGCGGGCCTTCAGTTCTTCAATGAAGCGGTCGTCGAAGCGCACGTTTGCAGGGCATCCAGCGGAGAGCCGCACACCCTAGCGCGGCGCGGTCGTCGTGTCTGCCGTCGGTGGGGTTTGCGCCGCCTTCCTGGCCGCCGCCTGCTCTTCTGTGATGGCGATCAGTTCGTCCATCGGCCGTTCTTCGGGCGTGGCCCGATCCAGCGTCCAGGCGTGATCCTCGGCTATGCGACTGCGGCCCAGCTCAAAGACGGCCATCATGGCCTCGGGGCTGAAGTCCAGGCTGTTGGCGCCCTGGTATTCCACCGGGATGGCGGTCGTGCGGTATTCCAGTCCGTTCCGCGCCGCGAACAGCTGGTTCGCCGCCAGATTCGCCCGCAGGTTGGCCAGCAGCGCCGTGTCCAGCGAACGGCCCAGAACGGACGGCGCGGCGTCGCGGGTGACCCGGAACACGGGCGCAGTCTTGCCGTTGACCACGACCCAGATGCGCCCGCCGCGCAGGACCGAGCGCGCATCGCGCCACGACCACAGCATCTGCGGCAGGGCGACGAACGGATTCATCACCCCGCCGTCGACGTGCATCTCTTCCAGCACCGCGCCATCGGTTGCGCTCTGGGACTGGATCATTACCGGAGGGAATGCGCCCGGTATGCTGGCCGAGGCGGCCAGCACGTCGCGGAACAGCGCCAGCGCCTCGGGGCCGCCCCGCTCGGCGATGGCGCCCATGTTCCACAGCACGCCGCGCTGGGAATCCAGATCGGTGGTGGCGACGATCAGCACGCGACCCTTGCGGTGCTCGACCGCGACGGCGGCCAGCAGACTCTCGTCCACATGGGTGGCGATCAGGTTGCGCAACGGCTGGCCGCTGAAGACACCCGAGCCGATCAGCGCCCGCGCGCCCCGGCTTTTCAGCAGCCCTGCCGCCTGACCGCTGGTGTAGGCCTCGCGCAGCTGGTCGTCATAGGCGGAACCCAGAAAGACGAAGGGCGCTGCCAGGGCGCCAGTCGAGACGCCGGTGACCACCTCGAAATCGGGTCGGTCGCCGCGCGCGGTCCAGCCGTTCATCAGCCCTGCCGTATAGGCGCCGTTGGCGCCGCCGCCGGACAGGGCGATCAGGTCGAAACGACCGTCCGCGCCATGGGGCACGCCCTGGGCCAGTTGCTGGGTGATACGGCGGGCGGCGTCCTCGTCCTCGATCGAAAAGCGGACATTGGGGAAGCCGACGGGAAAGGCGGTCTGGCGGTCACCCAGGCCAAAATCGCTGCGGGCGCCGCTGGCGCAAGCCGTCAGGGTCAGCGCCATGGCCAGGCCGGCGAAGACCATGCGGACCAGCCCGCGCGCGCCGCCTATGTCCCGTGTCATGAACCCTCCTGCCGACCGCGAGACCTGAACGCTATCCGAACGGCAAGGGTTCAGTCGATCAGGCCCGCATCGATTCCGCGAAACGGTTGAACAGATACAGGCTGTCCGTCGGCCCCGGCGAGGCTTCCGGGTGATGCTGGACGCTGAACACCGGCTTGTCCTTCAGGGCGATGCCGCAATTGGTGCCGTCGAACAGGCTGACGTGGGTTTCGACCACCGCCTCGGGCAGGCTGTCGCGGTCCACGGTGAAGCCGTGGTTCATTGACACGATCTCGACCTTGCCGGTCGTCAGATCCTTGACCGGATGGTTCGCGCCGTGGTGGCCCTGATCCATCTTCACAGTCCTGGCGCCCAGGGCCAGGGCCAGCATCTGGTGACCCAGGCAGATGCCCATGATCGGCTTGCCGCTGGCGACCAGCTTTTTGATCTCCGGCACCGCATATTCGCCCGTCGCGGCCGGGTCGCCCGGCCCGTTGGACAGGATCACGCCATCCGGATTGCGGGCCAGCACATCCTCGGCCGAGGTCGTCGCCGGAACCACGGTGATTTTCGCGCCGGTCGAGGCCAGGGCGCGCAGGATGTTGCGCTTCACCCCATAATCGATGACCACGACCGACTTGTCCGTCGCTTCCACGCGCGGATAGCCGGCGGGCCATTCCCAGACGCCCTCGTCCCAGTCGAACGATTGCAGGGTCGAGGCGTCCTTGGCCAGATCCAGCCCGACCAGACCGGTCCACGCCCTGGCCTGGGCGACCAGGGCGTCCAGGTCGAAATTGCCGTCCGGATCATGGGCGATGACCGCGTGCGGCGCGCCCTTGTCGCGGATGATCTTGGTCAGGGCGCGCGTATCGACTCCCGACAGGCCGACCACGCCGCGCCGCTTCATCCAGCCGTCCAGATCGCCGTTCGAGCGCCAGTTGGCCGGGTCGGTCGGCAGGTCGCGGAAAATCGCGCCCCGCGCCGAAGTCCCCGAGCCGTCGCCGATCTGTTCGACATCCTCGACATTCACGCCGACGTTGCCGACATGCGGGAAGGTGAAAGCCAGGATCTGGCTCATGTAGGACGGGTCGGTCAGGATTTCCTGATAACCGGTCATGGCGGTGTTGAAGACCACCTCGCCCACGGCCGCGCCGGTCGCGCCCACGCCGACGCCTTGAAGGATGGTTCCGTCCGCCAGCGCCAGAACGCCGGTCACACCAGGCAGAAGGGTCTTCGTCATGGCGTGGCTCCTACAGGCGAATACGGGCGGACAAACGGCGGCGTCGTTAAAGAGATGAGGCGGCGGGGTCAACACGCGCCCTGTCGCGGCGCCGGACCCACAACCAGGCGACGCTGGTCACGGCGAAGAAGATGATCGTCGGCAGGATATAGCCGCCGGCCGCCGCGCCGACCGCGAAAACCGAGAAGACGACCCCGACCACCGCCAGCGCGCGCCAGCCTGCCTTCGTCGTCAGCCGCCACAGGGTGACGGAGCAGAGCGCATAAAGGCACAGCGTCAGCACCGAGGTCACGCCGATCAGCACGCCGAACTGCTGGCCCAGGGTCGGCTGGATGCTGGCGACGATCATCAGGCTCATCAGTATGCCGTTGATCAGCGGATTGGTCAGCGGCAGGCGACCATCGCCGCCGAACCAGCGCGGCAGCCAGCCGGCCTCGGCCGCGCTGCGCGCCGTCTCGCCGCCCAGCATGGTCCAGCCGGCGATGGTGCCCGTGGCCTTGATGACGGCGCAGGCCGCGACCAGTCCAGCCACCGACGATCCCATCACCCGCGCGGCCAGATCAGCGTAGGGGCTGGTGGAATGGGCCAGAACGTCGGCCGGGATGACGCCGAACACCGCCACGCTGGCGGCCAGATAGACGACGAAGGCCAGGGCGACGCCGCCCAGGCTGGCGCGGGCCACGTCGCGGGCCGGATCCTTGACCAGTCGCGACAGCACCGCTGCGCTTTCGACGCCCAGGAAGGCCCAGAAGATGACGACCAGGGACGCCGGAACCGTCGCCGTCAGCGGCGCGCCCGACGGGCTCCATGAGGCGGCGAAGACATCGGCGTCAAACGCCACCGCCCCGGCGACGACCGCCAGGACGATGGGAATCAGGCCCAGCCCCAGGGTGATCGCGCCGAATCGCGCCGCCGTCCGCGCGCCGGCCGCATAGGCCGCCGTAGTGACCCAGATCAGCGCCAGATTGCTGACCGCGCTCCAGATCGGCTCCTTCAGCGCGGGAAAGAAGAAGGCCAGATAGCCGGTGCCTGCCACCGCCACGGCCACATTGCCGGTCAGGCAGGCGGCCCAATAGGCCAGCGCGGTCTGATAGCCGACGAACCGGCCCATGCCACGCCGGGTGAAGTCGGACAGGCCATCGGCGTCCGGCTGCATCCGGCCCAGCCCGCCGAACACCGCCGCCAAGGTGATGGCCCCCAGGCCGCAGATCAGCCAGCCGATCAGGCTGGACGATCCCGTCGCCGCCAGCGTCGTCGGCAACAGATAGACGCCCGAGCCGATCATGTTCCCGGCCACCACCAGGGCGGCCAGCCCCCAGCCGATACGGCGGTGCGGCAGGGGAAGGGTGTCGGTCTGGCTCATGATCGACGCCATAGCGCCAAACGAGGCGGGCGTCGCCCCTTAGCGGTGAACGTCTCTCAGCACCCCTTGGCCATCGACAGGTCGGTCAGGTGATCGGCCCGGTTCATCAGCGGCATCAGTTGATCCGTGCTGGCCTGGATGTCGGTCATCATGTCGTCGATGTCGCCCATCATCTTTTGTTGCTGCTGCGCGGCCGCTGCGCGTTGGGCCATGCCGGCCACGCTTTGCGCCGCGCCCATGGCAAGGGCGGCGCCGGGAACAAAGGCGGCGGCCATGCCGCCCAGGCCCATGGCCGTCGAGACACCCTGACGCGCCTGAATACTGCTCATTCGCGAGCGGCTCATATCCATGGCGCGCTGGGACATGGCGTTCTGCGTCGCCGTCATCTGCGCGTTCAGGGCGTTGGCCTCGGCGATCAGCGCCTCGCAGCTCAACTGGCTGTCGCCGGCCCGCACGACCTGGAACGGCGCGTCGCCCGAGGCCGCAGTCGGCGGCGCGGCGGGGGCGGCCGCAGCCGGCGCTGTGGTCTGGACTTCGGGAGCGTCCACGATGTGGGCGATCGGCCCGGCCGCAGGCGCGTCCTGCGCCATGGCGTTCGCCGTCACGGCCATCGCCGCCATCACCCCAAAGATCGCTTTTTTCATGGGTTGAACCACCGTATTGAGCCCGCGCGATCCGCCGAAGAAAGCCCCGCCATGCCCATCACCACGGTCGGCCTCGATGCCGACGACACGCTCTGGCACAACGAGACGATCTTCCGTCTCACGCATGCGCGATTTGTGGATCTGTTGGCCGAGCATGGCGACCGCGATGCGATAGAATCCCGGCTGGCTGCGACGGAACGACGAAATCTCGGCCTGTACGGCTATGGGGTGAAGGGCTTCACCCTGTCGATGATCGAGACGGCGATGGAGCTGACCGAGGGTCAGGCCCCGCCGCATGTCGTGCGCGAAATCCTGGCGGCCGGACGCGAAATGCTGGGGCATCCGGTCGAGACCCTGCCCGGCGTCGACGAGGTGGTGGCCGATCTGGCTGAGCGCTATCGACTGGTGCTCATCACCAAGGGCGACCTGATGGATCAGGAACGCAAGCTGGCGGCGTCCGGCCTGGGCGACCTGTTCGCGGCGATCGAGATCGTGTCCGAGAAGGATCGCCGGACCTATGAACGCGTCTTCGCTCGTCACGGCACGGGGCCGACGGAGGCCGTCATGGCGGGCAACTCCATGCGGTCAGACGTTCTCCCGGCCATCGAGGCCGGGAGCTTCGGCGTCCATATTCCGTACCATGTCACCTGGGCGCACGAACTGGCCGACGCGCCCGAAGGCCACCCGCGCTATGTCTCGCTCAGCCGGATCGGGGAACTGCCCGACTGGATCAGGGCCATGGAAGACTGAAGGTAAGAAAAGGGCGGCTTACCGGACCGCCCTTTCTCCTCTGTCGGCGCGCCTTAGAAGCTGGCGCGGATGCCGCCGAAGAACTGACGACCGTAGAGGTCGTAGGTCGATGACGTTCCGTTGCCCGTGAGGCCATAGGGCATCTGCTTGTCCGTGATGTTGTTCACACCGGCGAACAGTTCGATCCCCCGGGCGATCCACGGCGCGTTCTCGATCCGGTAGCGCACCACGACGTCGTGGTAGGTCTGGGCCGGGACATAGGCCGGGAAGGCGTTCTCCTCGGTGTTCACGCCCGGCGTCGGCGTGACGTCGAAGCGTGCGACGCGATCCTCGTACCGGGTGGCCCAGGTCAGGGCCAAAGGCCCGTTCTGCCAGGTCAGGCGAGACTTGAACGACCATTCGGGGTCACCGATCTCGCCCGCTTCGATATCGATCTCGTCCGGCCGATCTGCGAAGGCGAAGAAGTTGAGCTCCTCCAGCTTGTTCGCGGTCAGCACCCCCGTCAGGCGGCCGCGCAGGCCGCCGAACATGGTCGGATTGGCGTCGGCCAACTCTTCCAGGTCACGCGTGTAGGCCAACTCGAAATCCCAACCCTTGGTCGTCAACGCCGCGGCGTTGATGAAGGTGGTTTCGATGAAATCGATGTTGCTGTCCGCCCCGCGCGTGAACAGGGAGCAGAAGCTGGGATCCAGGCCGCCGCTGGCGTCGTAGCAGTTGTCGATGATGTCCTGGGCCCCGACCAGCGAGATCGCATTGTCGATCTGGATGTCATAGTAGTCGGCCGTGAAGCTGAGCCCGCGGATCCAGCGCGGTTGCAGGACGACGCCGGCCGTCCAGCTCTTGGCCTCTTCGGCCTCCAGGTCCGGATTGCCGCTCGAGAAGCCTTCGATCGAGGCGTTGGTGTTCGAATTGAAGTCCGCAGGCACGCCCGCCGCGGCGCAGTTGGCCGCGCGATCCGGGTCCAGATCGATATTATCGACATCGCAAGGATCCGTAACCGAGAAGAAGCCGGCCGATGACGGCAGGAAGGCCTCGGTGATGTTCGGCGCGCGCACGGCTCGCGAATAGGTGCCGCGGAAGGTGATGTCGCGAACCGGGGCGTAGATCGCCCCCACCTTCCAGGCCTCGGCCCCGCCGACGGTCGAATAGTCGGCATAGCGATAGGCGCCGTCGATCGACAGGCGATAGGCCCAGGGCAGATCCGCCAGCAGCGGGGCGTTGAACTCCAGGAAGCCCTCGGTGACATCGAACTCGCCATAGGCGTCCGGCTGCGGCGCCGTGTCCGATAGGCCCGACTTCACGAACGGGTCGTTGATGTTCTCGCTGGTTTCCTTGCGGTATTCAAAGCCGCCGGCGAAGGCCACCGGCCCGCCCTGCAGGTTGAAGAATTTCGACGTGTCGAAGTTGAACAGGCCGGACAGCACCTCCTGGGTGATGGTGTGGGTCCGGATCGAGTCATGGCTGACATAGTCGATGGCCGAGGCCGTGTTCTGGCGACCGAACGGATTGAACGGCACGCAGGTGTCGCTGGTCAGGCCCTCGGGCGCCTCGTAGCCGTCGTACTGGGCCGAGGGGACGTTGACCCGGCACTGGATCGTGCCGTCCGGGGCCACCACGGAATCGATGGCGGCGGCATAGTTGCCGGGGATCAGGGAGCCGCTGCCGCGGATCTCGTTCCGGGTCTCGCCGTAGTTGTAGGACAGGTCCCATTTGAAATCGGCGAAGCCGGTCTCCAGGTCGCCGCGCAGGCCGGCCACGGCCCGGTAGGTTTCCCGCGTGATGTCGTTGCGGCGAACGCCCACATCCTCGTTGAACCGGCCGAAGGTGAAGTCGCGACCCGCGACCACGGCCGCGATCTCGGGCGTGATGAAGGCGTTGTCCGGTTCGATGAAATAGTCGCCGAAGGTAAAGGACGGCTGGACGAAATCCTCGATCTCGGACCGCACGTATTTGGCGTCCAGATAGGCGGTGATACTGGACGTCAGGTCGTAACGCAGGCGGATGTTCGTGCCGTAACGATCCGTCTTGGGAACCAGCACGATATAGTCGTCCAGCGCGGTGCAGGTTTCGCACGCATCGAATTGGCCGAAGGCGAAGCTGTTGTCGCCCAGCCGCTGGGCCTGCGGCGTCGGACGACCGTCGTTGGTCAACGCCGAGATAATGTCCAAGGTGTTCCAGTCCAGGATCACCCCGTTCTCGTCCAGATAATCGGTCAGGACATTGGGCACGGTGATGCGGTTCGGAATGCCGTCCGCCGGACCGGTGTCCGCCGGATTGACGATCGTGCCCCAGTTCTTGAGCGCGCCGATATCGCTGGCCAGGACCTGATCGGAATGGTCGTAGAACAGGGTCGCGGTGACGTTCCCGCGGCCCGAGTTGAAGTTCCGGCCATACAGGCCGTTGATCGCCCATTCGCGGCCGTCGCCCGACTCGGCGCCCGACCCCTGGGCCGTGATCTCGCCCCCTTCGAAATCATCCTTGAGGATGATGTTGACCACGCCCGTGACGGCGTCCGAGCCATAGACGGCCGATGCGCCGCCGGTGATCACCTCGACCCGATCGACCAGGGCGGCCGGAATCGCGTTCAGGTCGACCGCAGCGTTGCCGGCGTCACCACCGACGTGACGCTTGCCGTCCACCAGCGTCAGGGTCCGCGCAGCGCCCAGGGAGCGCAGGTTGGCGAAATTCAGTCCGCCGGAATCGCCGAAGCTGTCGGAGTTGCCCCGCACCGTGTCGTTGGCGCTCAGCGCCGGCAGTTCGGCGATGATGTCGCCCAGATTCTGGGTCCCCGCCGTTTCGATCGCTTCACGGGACACGGTCGCGACAGGGGTCGGTTGCTCCAGATTCGGGCGCGGAATGCGCGAACCGGTGACCACAACCTCCTCGATTTCGGTCGGCTGCGCCTGTGGCGTCTCCTGCGCCCAAGCAGAGCCCGCGAAAGTCAGCCCCGCCACGCCGATCAAACCGGACAGAACGGTGGTATTCATCAGGCTTTGCCGTTTAACGATCATTGTCACGCGATCCTTTTCATAAGCTACGCTATACTCGACTCAATCGCATACCGTTGTTATAGTCATATATGACTATGATATCTGACACTGATATGTCGATTACTCGCCACAATTACCCCAATTGAAGCGAAACTTTGACACCGCAAGTCGAATACACGAGGCCTCACGGAATCCTTGCCGAAAGGGGCTTCCCTCTCTAAACGGGCCGCTTAACCGACAACCCGAACGGATCGGCCGTGGGCGACGCCTGCGTCCGGCTTTTCGCGCGCGTGGAGACCGCCGCCCTGACCAGCCACGAGGAGAAGGACGCCATGGTGCGCGCCGCGCTTGCAGAGCGCGGCGACAGCGGCGTCACGCCGCGCCATACGCTGTTCTACTTCTATGGCGACGGCGAGCACGGCGACCTGAACGAGGTGGCCCGGCGCGCCGGGTTCCTGACGCGCGGCCAGGACGACATGACCGTTCTGGAGGCGACAATAGCGGTCGACGAGGCGTCCTTCGCCCCGGTATCGGCCATGATGCAATCCTGGGCCGCGGCCTTTCAGCTGGACTATGACGGCTGGGAGTGCGCGGTCGTGACGAACTGAGTAGCCCGATGCCCAAGCGTACAGACATCCAGTCCATCCTGATCATCGGCGCTGGCCCCATCGTCATTGGCCAGGCGTGCGAGTTCGACTATTCGGGCGTGCAGGCGTGCAAGGCGCTGAAGGCCGAGGGCTATCGGGTCATCCTGGTCAACTCGAACCCCGCCACCATCATGACGGACCCGGAGGTGGCCGACGCCACCTATATTGAGCCGATCACACCCGCCTTCGTCGAGAAGATCATCGCCAAGGAGCGGCCTGACGCCCTGTTGCCGACCATGGGCGGCCAGACCGCGCTGAACACGGCGCTGGCGCTGGAGCAGTCCGGGGCACTGGCGAAATACGGGGTCGAGATGATCGGCGCCAAGGCCGAGGTCATCGACAAGGCCGAGGATCGGCAGAAATTCCGCGACGCCATGGACAAGCTGGGGCTGGAGTCACCCCGCAGCCGTGCCATCCACAAGATCGAGGAAGCGGACGAGGCCTTGGCCTTCGTCGGCCTGCCCGCCATTGTCCGCCCGTCCTTCACCCTGGCCGGCACCGGCGGCGGCATCGCCTATAACGTCGAGGAGTTCCACGAGATCGTGGAGCGCGGCCTGGACCTGTCGCCGACCACCGAGGTGCTGATCGAGGAATCGGTGCTGGGCTGGAAGGAATA
>Ga0160449_1000349_pt1 | contig 31370 bp, 28 predicted proteins | sample HID1975I_E1MG_FD_108216 | JGI IMG/M metagenome (GOLD analysis project Ga0160449, IMG submission 108216) | Enriched soil microbial communities from UW Madison campus, WI, USA - HID1975I_E1 MG | ecosystem: Environmental > Terrestrial > Soil > Unclassified | place: USA: Madison, Wisconsin...
CCTGTTAACCATAGAAGGTTTAGGAATAAGAAGCACGGCAAGAATACTGAAAATATCAACAACAACATTATTAAAAAGAATCGTTTTTATAGCCCGAAATATTACAAAACCCATTATCAGCAGCGGCAAAACTTATGAAGTCGATGAGTTGTGCACTTATATCAGACAGAAGAAAAATTACATCTGGCTGGTTTATGCTCTGGAAAAGAACGCTAAAAATGTGGTGATTTTTAATGTTGGAAAACGAACCAATAAAACTCTCAACCGTGTTTTGGAAACTCTGAAATTATCAGAAGCAAAAAAGATATTTACAGACAGACTTAAAAACTACAGGTATTTGATTGATGAGAAAATGCATTCTGTCAAGCGTTTTGGCACTAATCATATTGAAAAAAAGAATCTGACACTCAGAACCCATCTGAAAAGGCTCAACAGACGGACAATCTGTTTCAGCAGAAGCTTAGCTGTTTTTACTGCTGTTTTGAAGATTTATTTTTGGATTTGAGCAATAAGCATCAAATCTTTTTAGACTTTTTTTTGTTTTATTTTCACTGGTAAGAGGGGTAGCTAAAACGGAAGCGTATGATAATGCAGTGATAGTTTAAATGTGTGATGGACGATTTGAACTTGGATTGGCACTGATTCCAAACACAATAAAAACAAGACATGCTAGCGCTCAGGATATAAACGGACTACATCTTTTTGGTAGCCCCTCGGGGTTTATAGCTATGTATTTTTTTCTGGCTACTTGTCCTGTGCTTGCTTTTGTTTGCGTTTTTTCTTTTAAGAAGAATATCTTTATGAAGTTGATGAGTTACAGATTTATATCCGACACAAGTAAAATTGTATATGGCTGGTTTATTCATTAAAGCGGTTATATTGTCGCATTTTATCTCTAAAAAGCTTCCAAATTAAAATCAATATAAAATAAGCAAAAATGAGGTTTTCCGTAAAATAATAGATTTTCACCTTATTATATTTGCCATGAAAAAATTAAAACTAAACAAAAATAAATTAGCCTAAGGAAAAAACATTTACTTCTCAATTAAAACAAAAAGAATTCAGTTTCTTTTAAATCCAAAAACCAAAATAAATCAATAAACTATCAATTAATTTTAATGAAAAAACAAATTTTATTCATTGCCCTAACTTTACTTCTTACCCTTAAAGGATTTTCTCAAATAGCTTTTGAAAAAGGTTATGTTATTACAGAAAACAATCAAAAAACAGAATGCTTAGTTGAAAATTTAGACTGGAAAAACAATCCGACAAGTTTTAGATATAGATTATCTGAAGATTCTCCAATTATTAATGCAGACCTAAAAACTGTAAAAGAATTTAGCGTTACAGGTCAGAAAAAATTTATTAGATCTTCAGTAAATATTGACAGATCTACTAAAGATCTGCAAACAATGACTACAGAAAAAAATCCTGTTTTCCATTTAGAGACATTATTCCTTCAAGTGCTTATGGAAGGTAATGCATCGTTATATCTTTATGATGACAGCACAGTGAGACGTTTCTTTTACAAAGTAAACAATGCTGAAATAAAACAGCTTGTGTACAAAACTTATCTTGCGAGCGGTGACAACGAAAATGCTAAATATTATACAGACCAAATTGCAAAAAACAACTATTTCAGAGAACAGCTTTATTTGGATTTAAAATGTGACAATATTCAGCAAAATGAATATGAAACGTTGACTTATGCCAAAAATGCTTTAATGCGTATTTTTGCAAAATATAACAAATGCACTAATTCTGAATTTGTTGATCTTGAAGTAAAAGAAAAAAAAGACTTATTCAATCTTACAGTTCGTCCAAGATATAACAACAGTTCATTAACTATGGAAAGCTCTAATTTTGAGGATATGAATTTTGATTTTGGAGGAAAATCAAGCTTTAGCTTAGGAATTGAAGCTGAATTTATTTTGCCTTTTAATAAAGACAGATGGTCAATTATTGTGGAGCCAACTTATCAATATTATAAAAGTGAGCAAACAATACAAAGCTCTCAGGTTGTTGGCGGAACGCTGGATGGTAAAGTAGACTACAAATCAATTGAATTGCCAATTGGTATTAGACGTTATTTTTTTATTAATAAAAATGTAAAAATATTCGCCAACGGATCAGTTATAGTAGACTTCAGCAATAACTCTACTGCAACTGTTACAAGAGCCGATGGATCTGAATTGAACAAATTAGACATCAAATCAGGAATTAACTTGGGATTCGGTTTAGGTGCAAAGTTTATGGATAAATTCAGTGCTGAAATAAGATTGCAAACACCAAGAGGTATTTTATCTGATAATTCAAGCTGGAATTCTTCTTATCAGACAACTTCATTAATTGTTGGATATTCTTTCTTTTAAGCATATCAGCAACGGTAATGCGTGAGATGTGGATATAATAAAAAATTTGCAGACAAAATTAAGGGTGTATTTTTGCACCCTTTTTTTGTTTTTGAGTCAAATTAAAGTATTCCAAAAAAGAGTGGTGTTTCAAAGTTAGTGATATAAGATTTTGGAATTCTAACCTTTTGAAATTGAACAAAAAAATAAAACAATATTTTTCGAATCATAAAAAAAGCCTGAGAAATCTAGATTTCTCAGGCTTTTATTTTTACCTTGTAGCGGGAACAGGACTCGAACCTGTGACCTTCGGGTTATGAGCCCGACGAGCTGCCTACTGCTCTATCCCGCGATGTTTCGGGTGCAAAGATACACACTAAATACGGTTATGCAAATAATTTTTGTACTTTATTTAGTATAATTTTTCAAAATCAGGGCTTTTGTTAGATTTTAAAATCTAATAATTCCTCGTAAACATTTCCTGTTAAGCCAAGTAGCAAGCCAAATGCAGGTTCGGTTTTTATTCCTTTTTCTTTTAGTTTAATGATTTCTAATCGGAAGTTTTCGCCTTTAGAACGAAGAATTTGGTCTTCAATAACCATATGTCTGTATCCGTTTTGAAGTTCTGTTGGAGTATTTTGCCCGAAAATTTCGATTTCAAAATCGTCAACAAAAAAATTCGCAATAACTGATTCGTGGTCGTTAATGAGATCTTCTCGAATCGCAAAATTGCTTTCATTTTGGAACAGATCTTTAATTTTCTTCATAAAATAAGATTTATTTTTCCAATAACAGATAATATCTAAATCACTATTTTCAATATCAATATTTATTGGAATTGTGCCCGCTAAAATAGGGTCAAAGTCAGCAAGATTTTCTAAAACTTTATGTTGATTTAAAATATGAAATGCGGCTTGCTGTTAATCATTTATGATCTTGCTTTTTTCTTGGTTGATTTCCTGTTCCAGCCTCTTATTGATATTAATTTTTGCATTCGTGAAAACAAAAATCGTAGTGCCATATTCTCTCGCATATCGATTTGTTATTTGACCACCAATTGCAGCAGTTTCAAAATACGGACTTGTTTCTTTAAGTTCTTCATTATTTTCGTCATAATCCTTTACACGAATAAGGTTTTTGTACTGAATATCAAGATCAAACCAATTCAGATAATCAGCGTTGAAAGAAACGGCTTTAATTCCTTTTTTAGAATAAAAATTAATCGCTCCAGCTTGTCCGTAATTATCGCAAAGCACAATAGTTTCTTTTTTGTTGGGCATTAAATCGTAAATCGAATCTGTTTTTCCGGCCAATTCTTTCCAACCCAGCATATCGGCAAAATCTTGAGGCAGATGATGGTATTTTCCGTCTTCCCAGCGTAGCATTCCCAGCTTTTTGTACTTTTCCGGATGCTCCACAATATATTCTGGACTTTTGTTTGGAAAAGCAATATTATACATCGGAATAAAAAGTAATAACGGAATAAGAATAAAAACAGGTTTTAAAAAACGTTTCCATCCATTATTTAAAATTTCAGATAAAAAAACAGCACCAAAAGCAATGTAAATTGGATATAAACCAATTGCATAATAAGCTTTTGCTTTGAAGTAGATAAAAATTAGAAGAGTAAAAATAAAAGCTCCAAAAAAGAGTTGATATTTCTTAAAAGGTTTGTAAACCAATAATGCATAAAGTGCACCAAGAATGACAAACAAAGAGCCGATAAAAAATAGAATTTGTTCTTTCAAAAATCCGATACGATCAACATTTATCAATTGTGTTTCTGCCAATTCTTTCATGTGATGTACAATCGGAAAATGATTATTGTATTGCCAAAGAAGATTAGGCAGAATTAAAATTAAGCCTAAAATCAAACTAAAATAAAGTTCTTTTCTCGCTAATATTTTTCGCTGATTTGAGAGTAAAATGGCTGGAATTAATCCGAGTAAGAGAAATAAAATATTGTATTTGTTTAGAAAACCAAAAGCAAACACAACTGCTGCAAGATAAAGCCATTTTGGTTTTTCGGAAGTTATGTATTGTATTAAAATATAATAAAATACAGTCCAGCATAAAATGTCTAAGGAGTTTGGCTGATAAAGGGTATTGATGCGTAATAAACAGGAAAGCAAAATTCCGAGTGCTCCTAGAATTAATGCGTAAAGATTTCCTTTTAAAAGTTCGATAGTTTTCCAGACAATAAGAAGTGTTAACGCACCAAATACAGCAGGGAAGAACTTGATCCAAAAAACCGAATTTCCTAGAAGAAAAATAATATACGAAAACCATGAAGTTACAGGCGGAACCGATAAATATCCCCAAGCCAGATGATGGGCTTGATCCAGATGCAGATATTCGTCGCGCTGCAAATCATATTCGGGACTAATTAAAACATACTGCAAAACAAATTTTAGAATAATAAACCCAATTAAAATCAGTGTTTTTTTAGTCATAAAGTTTTTGGTTTTTAGGTGTAAATGGTTTTCTGTCAGGACAAACGTAAAGCGAATATAATATTTATTTTGATTGTTATAATAGGTTTGGGTTTCGTTGTTTTAGAAATAAAAAAAGCCCCAGATTTCTCTGAAGCTATTTTATAAAGATTAATTTCTTTTTTTGGAATTTGGAATTTATTTTTTGAAAATTAAAAAAAAATTATTCCTCTTCTGCTGTTTCAAATTCCATGTGATCTACAATCTCGGCTTCTGCTTTTTCAGGTTTAGAAGCTTTTAAGGTATTGAATCTTTCCAGCATTTCTGTTTCGCCTTCTTCACCACTGAAATAAGGGAAAACATCCATAATTGGTGTTTCTGAAATAGACGGAATAGAATATTCGCCCATTGTATTTTTCATTATATGAAGTGTATTGTCAAAAGCCTCGCGAACATCATTTGCCTGAACCAGCATATACATGCTTGTTTTTCTTTCCTTACCGCTTTCTTCATCATAAGCAATTAAAGTGATTTTAGATTTAAACCATCTGTCCGCATTTTCAAAAGGATGAATTTCGGCATAGTTTGCCACTTTGATCGCTGTGATTTTAAATTCTTCACTAGTATAGGCGGCCATTTCTTCAGTCATTCTTTTTTCAGCTTCTGTATAAGACAAAGCATCAACCAAATAGGGCTCGGTTAAAACTTTTTGTCCTCCAGTTTCATCTGTTTTTCTATATTTTACTTTGCATTCGTACCAAACTGCGCTCATTTCTTTTTAAATTTTTAAGGATGCCAAAGATAAATTTTACATGAAAATAAATAGTTAAAACTTGAAATAGATATTCACAATTTTGGATGGTTTTTTATAATGTTTTGATGTTCTGATTGTTGTGTTTTTTGTTTAGAAAAATACTTTGTAATCACATTCATTCTTTTGGATTTTAGAATTGCAAAAATATTTTTTGATTCTAAATTATTGTAAGCCAATAAATTATTTGCCTTCAATTTTAAATTGATAAAAAAACTAGATTATTCTCAAACCAAATGGTCAATTTGAACGTAAGTGTGAAAAGATAATGGCTAGGAGTGAGGCAAATTCGAATGGTATTAGTTTTTGGAGCATATTGAGTCTGACCACATTTCTAGCTGTTATTTTTTAGTAATTTTAAGCAGTATAAATGACAGGAAAATTAAACGTTCAAAGATTAAACGAAACTTTAAAATATCTAGAAAGTAAACATCGTGAATTAAAAAAAGCAAATCAAAATGATACACGAAGTCTTGAATCGGTTATAAAATACATGAAAAAAGATATGATAGAACAATACAATTTATCAGATCATCATTCAACCATCAAACAAGAAATCAAAGATACAGAGGCTTTTATAGAGAATGTCAAAGAAATTATCGAAATCAATTCTTAAAACTATTTATTGAAATAAACTTTACTTTTATTCCAGCTTCAATTTTTCGTTTTTGCAATCTAAAATTAGTGTATGATTAAGGAAAAGCTTATTTCCAATCATTCCCTGCATGCCTGATCGTTTCATTAAGAAGTTTTGCAGTTTGGATGTGCCTTCAATATATGTAACTTCAGAAAGCTGTAAGGGCACATTTCCAAATTGTATCTTCTTATTGGCAGAAGCAGAAAACACGCTTAAGGTATTTCCCCAAGAATTTCCTTTTTCAGTTTTTATAGGGCTTGTTTTGGTTTTGTAATTTTTCCAAGTTTCTTTTGTGGTAATCAATTCGTAACCGCTTGTTCCAGAATCATACAATAATTTTAAGTTTTCGTTTTCGACCTTAGCAGGAATCAAGATTTTACGTTTTTTAAATTCAAAATCAATAAAATCCCTTTCTTGTATTTTTTCGATAAAAGAACATTTATTATGCTTAAAATCTAAAATGGTAATTCGTTTTTCTAATAAATCTGTTCCAATTGTACCAATTATATTTTCGGCATTTGTATTGTCAAAGTCAATTTTACTGCCATAATTTAAAACTTCAAAAGAAGGAGAAATAACATTCATATTTCCAATTTTAAAACCTGTTGAGATTTGATTTTTTTCGTTATCGATTTTAATTCGATTAGGAAATTTTTCGGAAATTGATTCTAAAGAATTTTTGTAGAAAATAGTAATTGGCGAACCAGAATCTAACTGCATATAAAATGTCCTATCAATTCCATTTATTTTTATGGGTAGAAGCATTGCGGTATGTGAATTTTCATTAGTAGAAATCCATCTTGCTGGGACATTTTCTGCTGTTCCAGAAACATTCAGGTAGTTTTCTGGTGGTGTAAATTTCTTTTGAAAATAAAGATATCCTCCCAATAATAACAAAGCGATAATCGTTACACTAATAATTGCAATTTTCTTAAATAATTTCATGGTTTGTTTTTTCTACAAGATTCGGATTTAGTTTCCGATTTTGTTGAAAAAACTAGGCGACATTTTTACGTCAGTTTTATGACTGTAATTATAAGAAGTTGTGTTTTAGTTTAATAGCTAGGTTTTGTTTTTGGTTTAAGCTAATTCCGTTTAATATAACGATGACTAATTTTAAGCAGAGAATTACAATTAATGGAATAAGAAAAAGAGGAAATTGTATGGAAAATGCCTGTTGAATAAACGGACTTAAGATCATTAAAAATGAAAGTATAAGACTTAGAAAGATTTGGACAGTTATGATTTGTTTGCCTAGTTCTCTGTTTTTAAAGTCTTTGGTTTTGTAAGTTAGAATTAATGGGAAAATAATACTTCCAAATGGTATAATAAGTCCGCTTAAAGCAGAAAGATTAATTAATTTGGCTCTTTCTATTTCGCTGTTTTCTTTTTTAACGATTAGATTTTCGGGTTGAGTTTCTAAAGACTGCGCAATTGTTTTTAAAGTGAATCCTTTAAGAATATTTCCTGCTTCAATTCTTTGAATCGTTCGCAATGAAAGTCCAGATTTTTCGGCAAGTTCATTTTGAGTCATGTTTTTTTCTTCTCTAAAAATTTTGACTTTATTTTTCATTCTTATAGATTACTTTGAAAGTTTGATGACGAAAATAGAAAAAAGTTTTAATCACATGCCATTTAATTCCTTATTTTCCTTTAACATTTTTAACCGCGAATAACAGAAATTGAAAAGTTTAATAAAAATTTAATCGTTTTTCTTTAACAAAATTATTAACTTGTTATGTATTAAGAAGAGTTACTTTAACCAAAAATAAACCTATGCGAGTATCAGTAGTCCGAAAAAATATAAAATTTACACCAGATTCGAGAAGAGTTGTCGCCCGATATTTTATGAATGGGTACGAACGAACCCAGCAAATGGTACTTCGGATAATGATGTTGGACGAAAAACAAGTTTTACAAACTTTAGAACAAACGCTGCGAGAATTTGCAAGACGTCATAGAAACATCTCTGCAGTTTTCTTTAGACATTGCGAACGAATAAGACCTATTATTGAAGAAATGAAGATTGATTATGAGGCAATGTCTCTAGATCGAAAAATGCTTATAGGTTCATATTGTACTATGGAATATGCAATTGAATCTGCGGCAATTTTCAATCCTTCAATTGTAGAAGATTTTGACCAAACAGGTTTGGAAGCAGGTGAAAAACGTGTCGTAATTTCTTTTCGTGCAACTGGCGAAGGTCATATTTCGTCTATTGTTTTTAGAAGAGGAATCTTGGACAGAGACAATAATCTGCATATTATGAAAATTGGAAACCATATTGATAAAGCCGAAATCGAACACAAGACTTTGTTTAATAAGGAAAGATTTTTAACGAAATTGACAGAAATGCATACGACGGATAAATATATTACCCAGATTATGCAGGATCTTCCAGATGAATTTGAATTTGCGATTCTCAAAAATATGCTAAACACAGCCTTGAGTGATCCTATTATTCGTGAAGAGCGAAAAACTGCATTGCAGGAAATATTGTGGCTGGCCAATTCGTTCTACGACATTCAATTCAAACACGATTCTGATATTACAGAACGTGTAATTTTCCCAATTTCTGATTCTGAAAGCCGAGGAATAGAAGATGCTCGTTTTGTACGTTTTGTAGACGATGATGATTCTGTTCGTGTAATGGCAACTTACACAGCTTATAACGGACATACAATATTGCCGAAACTTATTTCGACCGAAGATTTTTACAGTTTTAGAGTCATGCCTCTTCATGGTGTTGGTGCTCAGAATAAAAATTTAGCTTTGTTTCCGAGAAAAATAAAAGGTAAATATGCCATGCTTGCCAGAATAGACGGTGTAAATAATTATATCATGTATTCTGATCGTGCAACGCAATGGAATACGCCAATTCTTTTACAGGAACCTCGTTATACGTGGGAATTGACTCAGATTGGAAATTGCGGTTCACCGTTGTGGACAGAAGAAGGCTGGCTTGTAATTACGCATGGCGTGGGTACAATGAGACGTTATTGCATTGGTGCTTCATTGTTTGATCTTGACGATCCGTCTAAAGAAATAGGAAGACTTACGGAACCATTGCTTTCTCCATTAGAAGATGAGCGTGAGGGATATGTACCAAATGTGGTTTATTCCTGCGGTGCCATTATTCATAACGATAGTTTAATACTGCCTTATGCAGTATCAGATTATTGTTCTACTTATGGTGTAGTTAATTTGGCCGAATTGCTGGATGCGCTTAAAAATAGTAAATAAGAGTGTTTAACGCTTATTTTTAAGATCTGGAATTTTCTCTATCAAATTCTTCCAATATCTTTTGGGCATGTGTTTGATATGAAGTTTCGTGTTCTTTCTCGATTCAATGTTAACACTTGTGAAATAATTGCGCCATAAATTTTGAAAAAATTCTTCATCCTCATCAGCTATTTCAGCTAAAAATTGGGATGAAGAAATTTTCGAATCAAACGTTAATTCGACAGTTGAGACATTTTCCAGGTCATAATAAATGCCATATTTACGTTTTGCATCATAAATAAGCCAGCGCTGGTCTGCGTAACGGTTTTTAAAATGATTTTCTATAACCGGCAAAACATTGCAGTCCGGTTCGACAATTGCATAATACAATTCGTCTTTAGTTAGTTTAAAACGAACAAAAGCTTTCATTCTATGACTTTCTTTTCCAGTTAAATGTGTTGCCTTTCTAACATTGAGAACATCATTATTGCTAAAATCTTGTTCTATGTTTTGTGAACTTGAAAACACATATTGTACAAATCGAAATAAGGTTTCGTCAATCTGATTCAGTTCTGATAAAAAAGCATAATAAAGGTTCGTAAAACCACTGGTCGAAAGTTTTTTTTGGAGACCATTTAAAACTCGATTCGCTTTATTGTTATCTGTCGTTACAGAATGAGTATTTGAAAAAAGTAAAACATTTGAAACTTCTTTTTTAGCAAAAATTACATCTTCGAGCTTATATTCGTAAACTTCAAAAACAGCTGTAAGCCAGCCTTCATAACTTCCGTCATAAATTACCTGTGTCATTTTAATTAAAATAAAGCCAGCTGGTTAGAAAAATTATTTTGGTATTTACTGTTTTGTAAATTTAAAATCTGATTTTTTATTTGAATAGAAGTCAAATCTTTCTGCAGGTAAAAAGGAGATGCAAATGCTAGAAAAAATTTAGAGCGGTTATAGGCAATTCCTAGTTTTTTTAAATCTTGCGGCTCGAGTTTTTTAAACTGTCGTGCGGCAACAATTTTCTTTGCACTCAAAAATCCTATTCCTGGAATACGCTGAATTAATTCTAAATCTGCGGTATTAATATCAACAGGAAATTGATCTAAATTTCGTAAAGCCCAGCCCAATTTCGGATCGATATCGAGATCCAGATTTGGCTGATCGAAACCAACAATTTCATTTACATTAAATCCGTAATAGCGAATTAACCAGTCGGCTTGATACAAACGATTTTCCCGAATCATAGGTACTGGTGTGCCAATTGCAGGAAGCCGATTGTCATAACTTATGGGTACATATCCAGAATAATAAACGCGGCGCATATTCATTTTTTCGTAGAAATAATTAGCCATGCCTAAAATTTCGAGATCATTTTCTTTTGTGGCGCCAATAACCATTTGTGTACTTTGTCCGGCAGGCGCAAAAAGCGGTGCTTTGTAGTTTAATTTTTTCTCTTCTTTGTAGCCGACAATTTCATTTTTAAGATATTCCATCGGTTTAATTACATCGATGTGATTTTTATCTGGCGCAAGCAGTTTCAAACTTTGTTCAGTCGGCATTTCTACATTTACACTTAAACGATCGGCATAAAGTCCAGCTTCTTTTAGTAATTCGTCACTGGCACCTGGAATAGCTTTTAAATGAATATAGCCGTTAAAATTTTCTTCCAGACGTAATTTTTTGGCTATTCTAACCAGACGTTCCATTGTATAATCGGGATTATCAAAAATACCCGAACTCAAGAATAATCCTTCAATATAATTTCTTCTATAAAAACCAATTGTAAGATCTACAACCTCTTGAACCGTAAAAGCTGCTCGCTTTATATCATTGCTTTTTCGGCTGACACAATAAGCACAATCAAAAATGCAATGGTTGGTCAATAAAATTTTAAGCAGAGCCACACAGCGGCCGTCTTCGGTAAATGCATGGCAGATTCCATTTGCAGAAGCGTCTCCCAATCCTTTATTTTTATTCTTGCGATTGCTCTGACCCGAAGAACAAGAAACATCATATTTGGCTGCATCTGCTAAGATCGCCAATTTCTCCATCACTCTTTCATGTACCATTTTGATCTTGTTTATTTGTTGTTTGAAATGAAATTTATCACCTTCAAAACTACTCATTTGACTCAAAAAGGACTCGAAAATAGCTGTTCTAAATTGTATCAATTTTTTGAACAAACGAATAAACATCAATTCTGAAAAATTAACTTTCAAGAATCTAAAAACAGGTATAAATACGTGGTTTCAGTTTTTTCAATATTTCTATATTGCACAACAGTATAAAAATTAATCAAACCCCCTTAATGATTGATTTTTACTAGTATTAGCGAATAATAAACTGAATAGCTAAAACGATGAAATTTATACAAGGACAAGATGTAACCTACACTGCATTGAGTGGGATATCTTATAAGGGTACAGTGATCGAAAGAAAAATGGATTTTAAGAAAGGGCTTATAATAAGATCTGCTTCAAAAGAAAGAGATTTTCATTATTTGATTGAAATTCAAAAAAATGGTACAACAGAAAAAATTCTTTGTGCCGAAAATAATCTCCAACTTTTAGAGAAGAAAAAACGCAGGGTAAAAAAAGCTGCTTGATATACTATTAAAACAACTTTACTTTTAATTGCTTTATTGAATTATTTAAATTTAAAAACTAAATAATTCAATAAAACCTATTTCCAATGCTTCACATACTTTTTCTAAAGTAGATAGGGTTTCATTGGCATTTATTTTTCTGAATTTATTTTCCAGCTTTTATTACATAGTATATTTAAAAATAAATCGTTTTAAATAATTATAGTTCTCGAAAGAGCTCGGATATTTCAACATTCAAAGCTTTACTAATTCGTATTAGTTTATCAATACCCATAATTTGTTTGCCTAGCATATATCTTCTTAATGCTTCAATATCTAGATCTGAATCATGAGCGACATGTCGTACTTTAAGACTCTTTTCTTTAATAATATCTTTAATGTTTTTTCCAACAATCTTTACAGATTCAGGTACTTCGGTTTTTCTCATTTCCTTGTTTTATATTTTGAAAATTATAAGTAAGTAGCCGAAAAAACAGGAATATATAAATCCAGTCAAATATGTCTGTTTTTTTATATATTTGCTGAATAAAAAAAAAATAGGTTGTAAATGAAAACGGCAGAAATAAAAAATTTAGAATACATTAAAAGGTTATCAGTCCAATATTTAAATACTTTAAAACCTGCTTCTGAAAAGACTAATACTGCTGCAATAAAAATACTGAATTATTCTGAGCTCGGCTGTGTTATTACGAGTATGCTCAAATTATGTATTATGGCGCTTGAACCAGATAATAAAAATTCGTCTATTGACGTAGGATTGGTTTTAGAACAAGCGCTTCATTTGTTTCCAACGGATGAAATGGAACTATTAGATGTAATTAATGAAATGCTGGTTAAGGAATCGAATAATAAAATCGAATAAAAAAAGCTCCAGATTTCTCTGAAGCTTTTGTATAAGTGAAGATACTTTTTAGAAATTGGTATTTACTTTTTTAGAACGATCTGCAATGTAAGAGATCAGCCAAGTTACTTGTCCTTCTTTTACAAAGTATATTTTTTTTGATGCTAAATTTGGAATGCTTTCTAGACAAGTCACTAGAATGTTGTTTGCAGAAATAAGGTATTTTTGGTCGTAAGTGCTTAAAACTCTCGCAGCTTCTTTATTCGTTTTTGCCAAGTTTGTAAACTTGCTAAAGTTGTTTTTTAGAATGGCATCGTAATCAATAACGTCTTGCAGACTTAATGTAACGTAATGTTCCTTAACGTTTTCGTTATAATATAATGTCGAAAATGCCCATACAGCTCCACCAGATAAATATAATTTATCCTTTTTTTCTAAAGGAGGATTTGCATCAAACATTTCTTTTGTCTTCTTACGTAGAATAGGGTTAAAGTCAAAAGATTTTTCCTGATAAGTCGACATATCATTTACTTGACTTTTATTTACAACCGTTTTTTCTACAGCATCAGTAAGTGTCATTGTGCCAAAATCTAATGCTAAAGGAATAAACTCTAATTTGTTGTCTTTAAGCTCATCAATATAACCGCCTTTAGTAGTTTGAGCTCCAATGTCAAGAAGGAAAGCATTTGCATAATCAACTGGAGGAATAGCGCCTTTAACTAAAGTTTTTGCTTCTTCGTTAACATCTAGTACTTCTAATTCTTTATTATTAAGAGAAGAGATTTTGTTTTTTAAAACATCAATATTGCGCGCAGATTCAAAAACAGGAGCAGCAACAATAAAAATGTTTTCCTCATGAATTTTATATTCGGCTCTAATTTTCTTTAATTGATCAACAACTATAACACTAGTTTTAGTAATGTCGTCTTGAGTAAGTTCGCCAGTAGCAGCGATATGATCGGCAAAGGGAATTCTTTCTGTCCAGAAAGAAAGGATTTTATAATCGGCTTTTTTAATGTTACTTACATCGAGAACAGAAACTTTTATAGCTCTGCGACCGATTTCAATTCCAGCATAAATGCTTTTTTGAGAAAATGAATTAAGAGTAAAAAATAAATTTAAAAGAATAAAAAATAGAACTTGGGGTTTGTTTTTTTTAAGCATTGTATTGTAATTGTGATTATATGATTTGTTTTCGAATAAAGACTTTAAAGCGATTTTCGTGGTATTTGTGTGAAAGTCATAATTTTCTATTTAAAAAATCAGGTTTCATTACAGGATCGCAAATTTATAAAAACATTTACTAATTTAAAGTCAGTTATTAAGAAAACATATTATTTAATTATTAAGTTTTATTACTATGCTTGGAAGTTTGTGGTTTTATACTAAAAGAAGATATTTTTTGACATAAAACAAGATTATATGTCAAAAATAAAAATCAGTTTATTAAAGTAAAATAGAAGAAGAGAAGGAGTGGGCTTAGTGATTTTTGTATAATAAAAAAGCTTCAGATTTCTCTGAAGCTTTTTATTTAGTAATACTTGCGGAACGTTTTTGAAAAGTTTTTACAGGCAAATGAGTTTTTTATAGAATTTCTAAATTATAGGTCTGAATTATATTTTCAAAATCGATATCCTAGATGGAAACCAAATCTCACAACTTGCGTGTGGTCAGTTTTATCAGGATTAAATAATAGTTTTCCCCAGCCGGCGTTAACTTCAAATATAAAACCACTTTTGGTAACCCATTTACTTCCTAAGCCTATACCAAGGGAAAAGTCAATTACATCTGGGCCTTCCGTAAATTTAGAAGTATCATTTATTTCGTAGACTTTTTTTCCGTCAATTGAGCTTAGCATTCCAAATCCTTCGGCAAAAAAGCCAGAAGCATATTTCTTTCCAAAGTATCTTCTGTAATAGGGAGATATGGAATAGTTCATATCTTCATCGGCATTGTCATTAAAAACATACAATCCTGAAACACCTAAAGATGATTTAGCGTTTAAATTTCTTTCATAAGTAGCCTCAAATGCTCCAGTTAAAGGTGATATCACATTTATTTTGACTTCGTTTTTTTTCTCGTTATTTTTCTGTGCATTTACAGCAAAAATTGAAGATAGGATGATGATAATTAAGTAGTTTTTTTTCATGTGGTATTTAGATTATTTATTCGAGTCAAAAATATTAGACTTTGCTTAAATAAACGTTAATTAAACCTATGGATAAACCTAAATTAGTCATAAATTTCTTATTCAGTAATCTCTAGATAGATATGTTAATTTACGAAGAGCATCTAATTGGAAAGGCGAATATTTCATACTGCCTGGAACGTTCGATTAGTAATCGCCACGAATCTTAACCGAGTTAATTAAAACAAAAAAAGCTCCAGATTTCTCTGAAGCTTTTGTCTTAGTAGCCCTAACGGGACAATTCTCGAACCATTTTCTAGATGATTTAAAAAAAATAAGATAATAAGTAAATGATTATTAGAAAATAACTTAACTGAAGTTCTAGTTTACATAATCATTTTGTGCCTTATTTTTTTTGTTCATTTTTTTCCTTTAATCTTTTTGCATTCTTTAGACTATTATTAAGCATCCATTCAATCTGACCATTGACACTACGAAATTCATCATTAGCCCATTTTTCAATTGCTTTCATCGTTTCTGAATCAATTCTTAATGCAAATGACTTTTTTTCAGACATCTTTTTATTGATTTAAAGTACCGGTATTTATTACAGGTTTAGTTTCACTATCGCCACAAAGTACTACCATTAAGTTGCTTACCATTGTTGCCTTTCTATCTTCATCAAATTCTATTATTTCTTTATCTGCTAATAGTTTTAAAGCACTTTCAACCATACCAACTGCACCTTCTACAATTTTATGACGTGCTGCAACAACAGCCGACGCTTGTTGTCGTCGTAACATCGAATGAGCAATTTCAGGAGCATAGGCTAGATATCCAATCCTTGACTCTATTACTTCTATTCCAGCAATTTCTAATCGTTGTGTAACTTCGTGTTCAAGTGCTTTGTTAACGTCATCAAAATTAGTACTTAATGTTACGGTTGCTCTCTCATCTTCAAAATGGTCGTATGGAAAAGAACCTACAAGTTTTCGAACAGCTGAATCCGTTTGAATTCTAATGAATGTCTCATAGTTGTCAACTTCAAACGTAGATTTAAATGTATCTTTAACTTTCCAAACTAATATAACACTAATTAAAATAGGATTTCCCATTTTATCATTAACCTTAATTTTTTCGCTTTCAAAGTTTCTTGCACGCAAAGATAAACTAGTTTTATTATAAAGTGGATTTACCCAAAATAAACCGCTTTGCTTAATACTTCCTTTATAATCTCCAAACAGTAATAGAACTTTTGAGCTGTTAGGCCCTATTACAATAAAACCTTTTGTTAAAAGAACAGACACAAGAAGTGAAATCACTGCTAATATAATTCTGTTTGTGATAAAGCCGTAAAGCGTTATTGCTATTGAAAATAATAGAATTACAACAACTAAATAGCCATTGAAGGGTATTAAAACTTTTTCTGTTTTCATAATGAGTAATATTTAAATGATATTAAATTGATATCATAAAGATATGTATTATTTTAATCTGAAAACATTTTTTTACTTTATAAATTTAAAAATAAAAGAAAGGGTAGAATTAAACACATAATCCTGATTATGCAGATTCGCAATTTGTACACTTAAAAAAAAAGCTTCAGATTTCTCTGAAGCTTTGTCTTAGTTGACCTAACAGGACTCGAACCAATTTTACTAGAAAATACAGGCTTTTTATATTTGTTAAGAAATATTATAAGATTTTTTGAACCACAAAAAATGCCGAGAAATCTAGATTTCTCGGCATTTAATTTTTACTAGTAGCGGGAACAGGACTCGAACCTGTGACCTTCGGGTTATGAGCCCGACGAGCTGCCTACTGCTCTATCCCGCGATGTTTCGGGTGCAAAGATACGCCGATTTTTTAGAAATCCAACGAAAACTTTAAAAAATGTTTTATTTTCTGTATTGAGTTGATATGACTACCTTTGCATCTTAAATATTATGCAAATGTCACATAAAGCAGGTTTTGTAAACATCATCGGGAATCCAAATGTTGGAAAATCAACATTGATGAACGCTTTCGTCGGAGAGCGATTGTCAATCATTACATCTAAAGCACAAACTACACGTCATAGAATATTAGGAATTGTAAACGGCGAAGACTTTCAATTGGTCTTGTCAGATACTCCTGGGATTATTAAGCCGGCATACGAAATGCAGGAATCTATGATGAACTTTGTAAAATCGGCTTTTGAAGATGCTGATATTTTAGTTTACATGGTAGAAATAGGAGAGCAGGATTTAAAAGATGAAGATTTTTTCAAGAAAATTATTCACGCTAAAATTCCAGTTTTATTATTGCTAAATAAAATCGATAATTCTAATCAGGAACAATTAGAGCAGCAAGTTACTTTTTGGAAAGAGAAAGTACCAAATGCAGAAATTTTCCCAATTTCGGCTTTGCAGAATTTCAATGTTCCAGAAGTTTTCGGAAGAATTATCGAATTACTTCCAGAATCACCTGCTTATTATCCTAAAGATCAATTAACAGACAAGCCAGAACGTTTCTTTGTTAATGAAACCATTCGTGAGAAAATCTTATTGAATTACAGCAAAGAGATTCCGTATGCAGTTGAAATCGTTACAGAAGAGTTTTTTGAAGATGAAAAAATTATCAGAATCCGTTCGGTAATTATGGTAGAACGCGATACGCAAAAAGGAATCATCATAGGACATAAAGGAGCAGCTCTTAAAAAAGTGGGAACCGATGCACGTGCCGATTTAGAGAAATTCTTCGGAAAACAAATTCACATCGAACTATATGTAAAAGTGAATAAAAATTGGAGAAGTAATGCTAATATGCTGAAACGATTTGGGTATAATCAGTAAAAAGAGTATTCAGTCGCAGTTTACAGTCTCAGTCTGAAAATTGTGAATGCGAATTAAAAATATAGCAAACAACTCCAAAAAAAGTAGTCAGTTTTTAATTTAGAGGTCACGTTTTTACCAGTTTTTTAACTGAATACTTAAAACTGTGACTGCAAACTAAAAAAGACTACCTTTGCAAAAAATTTAAATAAAGCATTTTTGATTTATAATTTGTTGTGATTTAGTCAAAAACGAAATCTGAAATTTTAAATCTGAAATCTAAAATTCAAAAAAATGAATAACATTGTTGCGATAGTAGGAAGACCTAATGTAGGGAAATCGACCCTTTTTAATAGGCTGATACAAAGAAGAGAAGCTATTGTAGATTCAGTATCTGGGGTTACCCGTGATAGAAACTATGGTAAAAGCGAGTGGAACGGAAAAGAGTTTTCTGTCATTGATACAGGTGGATACGTTCGCGGATCTGATGACGTATTTGAAGGTGAAATCCGTAAACAAGTAGAGCTTGCTATCGACGAAGCAGATGTTATTATTTTTGTGGTTGATGTTGAAGAAGGTATTACACCAATGGATGAAACGGTTGCTAAATTGTTGCGTAAAGTAACAAAACCAGTTTTATTGGCTGTAAATAAGGTTGATAACGCAATGCGTGAAAAAGATGCAGTTGAGTTCTATAACCTAGGTCTGGGTGAATATTTTACTTTCGCCAGTATTTCTGGAAGCGGAACAGGAGATTTATTAGACGCATTAATTGATGCTTTCCCAGAAAAGCCAGAGCCGCCTCAAGAAGAAGTGGTTTTACCACGTTTTGCTGTTGTAGGTCGTCCGAATGCAGGTAAATCAAGTTTTATCAATGCATTAATTGGTAAAGAACGTTTCATGGTAACAGATATTGCAGGTACAACTCGTGATGCAATTGATACCAAATTTGACCGTTTTGGTTTTGAGTTTAATTTAGTAGATACCGCAGGTATTCGCCGTAAAGCAAAGGTTAAAGAAGATTTAGAGTTTTATTCTGTAATGCGTTCAGTTCGTGCAATTGAGCATGCCGATATTTGTATATTAGTTATTGATGCAACCCGCGGATTTGAAGGTCAGGATCAAAGTATTTTCTGGCTTGCAGAGAAAAACCGTAAAGGTGTGGTAATCTTGGTAAACAAATGGGATTTGGTGGAAAAAGATACCATGTCGACTCGTGATTACGAAGAGAAAATCAAAAAAGAATTAATGCCTTTTACAGATGTGCCTATTTTATTCGTTTCTGCTTTAACAAAGCAGCGTTTATTAAAAGCACTTGAAGCTACAGTTCAGGTTTTTGAAAACAGAAAACAAAGAATTCCTACTTCAAAATTCAACGAATTTATGTTGAAAGTTATTGAAGCTTATCCGCCGCCGGCGACAAAAGGAAAATATGTGAAAATTAAATATTGTATGCAATTACCAACTCAAACACCTCAGTTTGTATTTTTTGCTAATATGCCGCAATATGTTAAAGAACCATATAAACGATATTTGGAAAATAAAATTAGAGAGAAATGGGATTTTTCTGGAGTCCCAATCGATATTTATATCAGAGAAAAATAAAAAAAAAGTCCCCAAAAATAGGGGACTTTTTTATGTTTGGTGTCTATATAATTACAAAACTGATATTTTATTGGCACTATATTTGAATAAATGTAAAAAATACAATTAAACCTTTTGCATTTTTTTAAGTCTTACTGATCTAACTAACCTAATTTATGACCAAAATTTATTCATTTCTATTGTTTTTAGCTTTTGTTTACTCGGCAAATGCCCAAAATAATATTGTTGTTAAAGGAACTGTTGTTGATATCAACACACAGTTGCCGCTTGAACTTGCTACCGTTTATTTTACTACCGTAAAAGATTCTACTATTATTGAATATGCTACTACAGATAAAAACGGAAATTTTATTATTAATACTAAAAAGTATGAAAAACCAGTTTTTTTAAAAGTAAATTATACGGGTTATCAAGCTTATTACGAAGAACAAAAAGGACTTACAGAAAGTAAAGATTTCGGAAAGCTATACATGCTTGAAAATGCAAATGTCTTAAACGAGGTGGTAATTAAAACCGAAGCGCCGCCAATTACCATTAAAAAAGATACTTTAGAATTTAACGCAGGCTCTTATAAGGTTCGTCCAGATGCAAATGTGGAGACTTTATTGAAACAGCTGCCGGGATTTGATGTTGATAATACAGGAAAAATTACTGTAAATGGGCGGGAAGTTAATCAGGTTTTAGTCAACGGAAAAGCCTTTTTTGATAAAGATGGTGCTATCGCCATTAAAAACCTTCCTGCTGATATTATTAAAAAAGTTCAAGTTTCTGATTTTAAAACTAAAAAAGAAGAACTGGCTAAGCAGGAATCTAGCTCAGATTATTCGAGTATAAATATTACGATTGACGAAAAGAAAAATAAAGGCTATTTTGGTAAAGTTCTAGGCGGATACGGCTCTGATGAACATTACGAAAGCAGTTTGATGATGAACTTTTTTAAGAATAAACAAAAAATCAGCGTTTTAGCTTCTTCAAATAATATCAACTCAACCGGATTTTCTATGGATGAGGTTTTTGATAATATGGGCGGCGGCCGTAACGCAAAAGGAGGCAGTCAAGGCGCTGGCGGAGGCGGAAAAGGAATTACGCAATCTACTTTGGCGGGAATTAATTATTCTGATGACTGGACAGACGATTTGGAGTTTATGAGCAGTTATAATTTTACTAATTCCATTACTAAAAATGATAGTAAATCGAATCAAATAAGTTTTCTGCCAACGGGAAATATTGTTACTGAAGCAGATTCTAAAACTAAAAATGAAAATACTGGAAATAATGTCAATTTTGAATTAGAATATAAAATCGATCCGACAATGCAGATCGTTTTTGCGCCAAAATTGAATCAATCGCAATCGACCAGCAATTCATCTTCATCGACTTCTTCTGAAAACGAAAATGGAGATCCATTAAACGAAAGTACCGCCACATCACATACAGAAGGTTCAAATTTAAATTTTGCCAATAGTATTAATTTTAATAAAGTTTTTCAAAAAAAATCTCGAAACCTGAGTTTGGTTTTTAATAACAATAACACGAAAAACGATTCAAACGGAATCAACGTTTCGGAAACTATTTTTTATCAAGATGGTAAACCAAATGATGAAAGAAATCAGAATGCAAAGAATACCTCTAAAAGCGATAATTATGCTTTGGATGTAGAATATACAGAGCCAATAACAGATTCACTTCGAGTACGTTTTGGTTCTGATTTTAACTGGCAGAGTTCGGTAAACGATCAAAAAACATTCAATTTTGATGAAAATACAGATCAATATTCAGATTTAAATTTATCATTGACGAATTATACCACATCAAAGCAAAATTCAATTACCCCAAAGGTTGGAATCAGCTGGCAGAAAAGTAAATTTAGCTTGAATGTAAATTCAAGAACATCAATTGTTGAATTTGATAATCATTCTTTTTACCTTAATCAAGCAACAGATTTGAATAAGAGATATGCACTTCCGTATGGAAATGCTCAATTTCGATACAAATTCAATCGTTCAAAGAATTTGACTTTTAAATATGATTATTCAAATGCACTTCCATCGGCAACTCAATTAATGCCTGTTGCGAATTTAAATAATCCGTTAAATAGTGTTATTGGAAATCCAGACCTGAATCCGATCGAGAAAAACAGCGTTGGAATTGATTTCAAAAATTTCGATTTTAGAACGCGTTCTGGTTATAGCGTTTTTATAAAAGGAGATTATTATAACAATGATGTTGTTTCAACTTCAATTTATGATGAAAGTGGAAAAAGAAATACAACATACGTGAATATTTCAGGAACTTATTCAGCTTCTATTGGAGGAAACTGGAATCAGCAGATTAAAAAAGATGCTCATACTTTAAGGTACGGATTGCGTTTAAGCGGAAATTATAATTTTGATAAAGGATTTACAAATGCACAATTATATAATGCAAAATCTATTGTAGTAACGCCAAGTGTTTATGCATCTTATGATTATGGTGATGTACTTTCGATTGCACCATCTTACAGTTTATCATATAACGAAACCCGATATGAAAATTATTCAAGAGATGCGACATCAAATGTTATTCATAGAATTAATCTGCAGACAACATCTTATTGGCCGGCTAATTTAATTTTTGGAAATGATTTCGGATATACTTATAACTCAAACATTTCAGATGATTTCAAAAAGGATTTCTTTCTTTGGAATACAAGTTTATCATACGGTTTCTTAGATAAAAAATTATATGCGAAAGTTAAAGTGTATGATGTTTTAAATCAGAATCAAAGTGCGACAAGAACCATTTCTTCAACATCTATTCGTGATGAGGAAAATACAGTTTTAAAGCGTTATGTAATGTTTTCTTTAGCGTACAAAATCGGAAACTTTGCTGAGAGTAAAAAAGGAGGAAGAAGGCAGAAAGGGTCATGATTTTTCTTGAGGTTCTAAGAGGCTGAGGTTCTGAGGGACTAAGTTTTGAGGTTCAGAGGGACAAAGGCTCAAAGTAAAAAACCGAATCAAATTTTTAATTTGATTCGGTTTTTTTTAGATCTAAAATCTACGATTAATTCTATGGTAAACAGTAAACCTAATAATATCACGATCATAAAAGTCGATACCACTGGAGCGTCTTTGAAAATTTTTGAGATATCCTAATTCTAAACCCAGATTAGGCGTGAAATGATACCTTAATGCAATATAAAATCGGTTTTGATCAAATGTATTCTTTCTATTGTCTTTGCCGTAATTCAGCATAACTTCATCTGAAATAGTTCCTTTTATACTTTGTTGTTCTTTTTCCCAAATTGTAAAAGTACTTTGCAGGCGATAACGAAATCTGTAAGCAAATGAGAATTCATTTAAAAGCTCATTTTTATCTGTTTTTTGAATAAAGCGTTCCTCTATTTGAAAACGATTATGGAAGGTGATTTTAGCAATATCATTTATAAAAGTTAAATCTTGTTGTGCGCGATATTCGGGAACAGAATAATCAGGATCAACATTTGGGTTTTGAGTATTCACATTAAAATAGGCAAATCCTCCTCCAAAGTCCATAATCTTACTCGCGCGATAGCGAGCCTGAGATCTTATAACAAAAAGATTTTCATGAATTGGATTTACAAAACTTCTATTGTCAAATTCAGAATGAATCGCCCATTTTTCGCTTAAAGGAAATATGTTGTAATAACGAATCCAAGTCAGTGTCTGCTGATCTGTTTTCTTTATATTTTGTGCCGATAAAATCGGACTTAAAAAGCCTAAAAGACATATTAATTTGAAAATCTTCATTCAACATATAGATTCAGGTTGCGAATATATACAAATGAAGACTGATTTAAAGAAGAATAAAATTTGCTTTAAATAGTAATTTGTGATTTCAATCTTTTACAATAAAAAACCGAGATACATTTTTTAAATATATCTCGGTTTTAATACTAAACTAATTAACTCTAACCTTACAGTGAGTACTTCAATGTAACCCCATAAGTTCTTTGATCACCTAATACCCCAGCATATTGTCCAGCGTTACCACCAGCTGGCAATAATTGTTCGTAGTAATCTTTATTTAAAAGGTTACGTCCCCAGAAGTGAACAGATAAACCTTGTGTTGCGCGGAAACCTAAACGGGCATTGAAAATTGCATATCCAGGAACTACTAAATATTTTGAAGCCGAAGGGCTTGACGAAAATTCAGAACGAGCATAAGAGTCAATGGCTAGGAAAATTTTTCCAGCATTTCCAAAGAATCTTGCATTATCAGAAAGTTCACCTCCTAAAGATCCTGCCCATCTTGAAGCACCTGGAAGATTTGTTCCAGAAACATCTTTAAAAGATACTGGAGCTCCAGTTTCTTCTAATGGAAGCGGTGCATTTGTAAATTTCACATACGTACCATCTGTATAAGTTGCAGCACCATTTATTGTTAAATTTTGATTTATAACAAAACTTGCATCCAATTCAACACCTTGTACACGTACTTTATCAGCATTTGCAAGGTAGCCACGATTCACACCTAATTCAGCAGCCTGAACGTTTGTTTGGAAATCTTTAATATCTGTTTTAAAGAAAGCTAAATTGAAAATTGAATTTCTGAATGGTGAAGTTTTCACTCCAACTTCATAATGATATACTTTTTCAGGTTTAATAACCGCAAGATCTAATAACGGATCACCTTTAGAATCTGTTGGAAGTCCAGCAACGTTTACACCAACTGGCTTGTAACTTTTTGCAAAAGTTCCGTATGCATTAATTTTGTCTGAAGCTTTTAAAGTAACTGTTATGTTTCCAGAAAAATCGGTATTGTCAATAGCAGAATCAAATGCCTGATCAGAATATACCTGTTTTTTTAAAGCAAGTAAAGCAGGATCTGTTGTTTGTAAACCTCCATAAGTTGTACGAGCATAATGAGCATCTTTTTTATCAAAGTTATAACGTAAACCTGGTAAAACATGAAGGAAATCAGTAATAGCCCAGTCAATTTGACCAAATACAGCGGCACTAGATGCTCTGATGTTTGCATCGGTTTTAATTCCATATCCTTCAAAAAGACCTGGAGTTTTCCATAAAGCACTAGTTGAACTTTGAGCAAATCTCCATTGTGCATTTCCAGATTCTTCAGTACCATCAGTTTGAGAAGTTTGATCAATAAAGAATACTCCAGCTACACCGCTTATTTTAGAAGTGATTTGTCCTGCGTAACGTACTTCCTGAGTAATTTGCGTTTGTCTCGTTGGATTTTGAGATTTTGCCAAAACTTGTAATCCTGTAAAATCTCTATCATTTGATGGATCCCAATTCCAAAAACGCCATGCAGTTGTTGAAGTAAGGGTTCCGCCTCCAATTTTTGTATCAATATTTAAAGAGAAACCTCCCATATCTTGTCCTGAACGCCATGGAGTGTCTTGATCAATTTTACGATCAAATGCATTACGGCTTGGAAGTTCGTAATTTAAATCTTTAATAATAGCATCAAATTGGCGGTATGCTGCTCTTTGTGTTGGAGCAACTCCTGCAATCACTTGTGCATACCCGTCAGGACGTTGTGTTGTAATATCAGCAGCAAATATAACATTCGTATTTACAGTTGGAGTCCAAAGCAACTGACCTCTAATTCCTTGATTGTTTAAAGTATTTGTAGGTCTTCCAGTTACAATATTGTCAACTAATCCATCGCGTTGTGTTCCCGAGAAAGATATTCTACCTGCAACTTTTTTACCTAAAGCTCCAGTAAGAGAAGCTTTAGCTTGTAGAAAAGCATAATTTCCGTAACTCACTTCAAAGTCAGCACCTGAAGTAAAACTTGGTTTACGAGTTGTAATATTGAAAGCTCCAGAAGTTGTGTTTTTTCCGAATAATGAACCTTGTGGTCCACGTAAAACCTCAATTTGCTCCACATCAATAAAATCAAGTGTTGTAGCGGCTGGACGTGCATAATAAACACCATCAACATAAAAACCAACACCTGGATCGATACCATCATTTGTCAATCCGAATGGAGAACCTAAACTTCTAATATTGATACCTGTATTTCTAGGGTTTGAAGAATAAAGCTGAACTGAAGGAACCAATTCTTTAATACGGTTCACGTTGAACGCTCCAGTTTGTTCTGCTTGTTTTCCTGTAATTACAGAAATAGCAATTGGCACATCTTGAACTTTTTCGATACGACGTCTTGAAGAAACGACAACTTCAACAAGTTCGTTTTCTTCTTTAAGTGCAACTTGAATTGGATTTGCTGGAATTGAAGTTAATTCAATTTCAGTTGTTTTATATCCAACATATTGAATTAAAAGAGTCAATGGTAATCTGCCGTGTGAGTCAATGATAAATTTACCGCTGTTATCTGTAATAGCGCTATGAGTAGTTCCTTTAATTACCACGTTTACCGCTTCTAAAGGTGTATTTTCACTTGTTGTAACTACACCTTCAATGTTTTGTGCAAATGAGATAGAGAAGGTTAAAAATAATAATAATGTAAAGATATTTTGTATAGATGTTTTCATTTTTATATTAAGTATATGTGATTAGTAGAATTTAAAAGAAATTTTTTTTAAATCAACACATACACATAATAAATGAATTGCTTTCAAGAGATAGCGAAAGTCTTTTTGTTTTATTTTGCAAAAGTTTGGTTACACCTGATTGACTAGAATGTACTTTCATGAGTTAAAATTTAGTAAATGATTAGTTAATTATTTTCTGCAAATATAAATATTAATTCTATCGATTTACTAGGAATTAGAAAATATTTTTTTATTTATTTACCAATGAAGCTATTGTGATGCCTTCCATAGCCTTCAAAGTTTTGTCTCTAATTAACATTAAACCGTGGCGCAGACTGCATTCAGACTCGGTTTTACAATCAGAACAAGGCTCGTAAAAATTTAAAGAAGCACATGGCAAAAGTGCAATTGCACCGTCAAATAATCGGTGAATTTCTGCCAAAGTGATATCATTTTTTGATTTTATCAGATAATATCCACCAAATTTTCCCTGCTTACTGCTCACAAAACGTCCACGTTTTAGATCTAATAAAATTTGTTCTAAAAACTTTTTAGGAATATTGGCGCCATCAGCAATTTCTACAGTTCTAGAAATGTGATTTTCGTCTTGTTCTGCTAAATAAAGTAATGCTTTAAGGGCGTATTTTGCTTTATGTGATAACATCTATATTAAATTGTAAATTGTAAAAATAAGATTTTTTAACCTTGAAACCTAAACTTGATCCCTAGACTTCGGGAGAAACCAAAAAAACTTGAAATAAAGTAATTTTACCAGCCTCCGCTAGAACCACCGCCAGAGAAACCTCCGCCGCCAAATCCACCGCCGAAGCCTCCGCCTCCGCCGCCAAAACCACCACCAGATGATCCGCCGCCGAAGCCTCCAAATCCACCGCCGCCACTTCTTCCAAGATTGCTCAGAATAATAACATCGAGTAGGCTAGGGCCGCCACCGCCATTATTGCCAGAATTTCCTCCGCCGCCTCTTTTATTGCGGGCAAGTAAAATTAGTACAATTACGACGATAACAATAAAAGGAAAAATTGGAAAATCTTTGCCTTTGGTTTGTTTGCGTTCGCCTTTATATTTTCCTTTAAAAACATCAATAATCGCGTCGGTACCTTTATCAAGACCATTGTAAAAACTTCCCGCTTTAAACTCTGGGATAATGATATTTCGAATTATTGTACCGCCAATTCCAGCCGTCAAACGATCTTCAAGTCCGTATCCTGGATTAATAGCAATCTTTTTTTCATTTTTAGCTAATAGAATCACAACACCATTATCGTCCTGCTTTGTTCCTCCAATTCCCCAAGTCTGTCCCCATTTTGTTGCCAGCTGACTTACATCTTCGCCTTTTAAACTTTCAATGGTAATCACTACAATCTGCGTTGTCGTAGAATCAGAATAGCGAATAAGTTTTTCTTCTAACTGTGCTTTTTCAGTAGAACTTAAAACATTGGCATAATCGTAAACAGAAGTTTGAAAACTAGGTTTTTCTGGAATCTCAAATTGTGCAAAAATGATATTACAGGTTAAAAACGATATGAACAAAAGAGTAAACTGAAAAATTCTATTGGAATTTGAGATTTTATTTTTGGAATTTTTCATCATTTATCCTTTTGAGATTTCGTTAGATAATTCGTTTGTGTCATCTTCCAAAGATGGAAAATATTTTTTGAGTTGTTCTCCGGCATTTAAAATACCATCAACAATTCCCTGCTTAAAATTTCCAGATTTAAAATGGTTCGTCATAACATCTTTGGTACAATCCCAAAAATCATTTGCTACCACATCATTAATTCCTTTGTCGCCGCAGATTACGAAGTTTTTATCTTCAACTGCAAAATAGAGGAGAACGCCATTTTTCAATTTTGTTTCATCCATTCGCAATTCATGAAAAACTTCTAAAGCTCTATCAAAATGAGCTTTAGAAGTTGTTTTTTCTATATGCACTCTAATTTCGCCAGAAGTATTGTTTTCTGCCATACGAATAGCTTCTACAATTTCATGCTCTTCTTCTTTGGTTAAAAAATCTTCTACTTTTGACATGACTAATTTTAGAGTTTAGATGTTGATTTTAAATTTTAAATTGTTGTCTAAAATTTTTAGAATTTTACTTCAACAGGTTTGTCTGCTCCAGTAGAAGCTTCGAAATAAGGTTTTTCTTTGTATTCGCTCAAGAACCAGTTGTTTGGAATTTTCAAAACATAACCGTTGTAAACTTGTACAGCTTCATTAAAACGAGTTCTAGCCGTTAAAATCTGGTTTTCAGTACTTGCTAATTCGTCTTGTAATTTTAAGAAATTTTCATTTGCTTTTAAAGTTGGATATTGCTCAACAGAAACCAATAATCTTGATAATGATGAACTTACGCCGCTTTGAGCTTGATTAAATTCTTTTAATTGCTCTGGAGTTACATTACTTGGATCAATTGTTACCGAAGTAGCTTTTGCACGAGCTTCGATTACTGCTGTTAAAGTTCCTTTTTCAAAATCAGCAGCACCTTTTACAGTGTTTACTAAATTCCCGATAAGATCATTACGTCTTTGGTAAGCCGTTTGAACATTTCCCCATTCTTTATTTACGGCTTGACTGTGTTGTAAAGCAGTATTTTTAATACCAATCGACCAAAATGCGATAATAGCAATAAGTGCTATAATAATTCCTACAGGGATTAACCACTTTTTCATGTTTGTTTTGATTTATGTTTATATCTATTTTTAATTACAATTCGTTTTTTATGTCGTTCAATTGTGTTTTTATCGACTCTAATTTACGTATTATTTCGAATTTATCTAATGTTTTCTTCTGTCCCTCTTTTAAATGTATTTTGGCGCCCTCAAGAGTAAAACCTCTTTCTTTGACCAAGTGATAAATTAACTGAAGATTTGTAACATCGTCTGGAGTGAACATTCTGTTTCCTTTTGCATTTTTTTTAGGTTTCAGGATATCAAATTCACTGTCCCAAAATCGTATCAAAGAAGCATTGACATTAAAAGCCTTGGCAACCTCGCCAATACTATAATATCTTTTATCTTTAGAAAGTTCAATATGCATGATTCGTTTTTTTCTATTTTATTCCAAAAATACTATTTTTTCGTGATATTAATCTAATGATTGATTTTCTTGGTTGGCCATTTGCGAAATTGCTACATATTCTGCCGCAGAAATATTTCCGTAGTAAAAATTTAATGGATTTACCACTTTTCCATCTTTATGAACCTCGTAATGACAATGAGGCCCTTCAGATCTTCCTGTGCTTCCAACATAACCAATAACATCGCCGCGTTTGACATGTTGTCCGGGTCTGCAGTTGTATTTGCTCAAATGTGCATACAAACTCTCATATCCAAAACCGTGCCTGATTACAACATGGTTTCCAAAGCCCGACGCTGTGTTGTCAGCTCTTGCTACAACGCCATCACCAGTGGCATAAACTGGTGCTCCTGTGTTGGCAGTGAAATCCATTCCGTTGTGCATTTTTCGCACTTTCGTGAAAGGATCAATTCTATATCCAAAACCAGAAGCAACACGTTTTAAATTTTCATTTTGAACCGGCTGAATCGCTGGAATTGCTAATAATAAATTTTCTTTTGCACCCGCTAATTTCAATATTTCGTCCAAAGATTGAGATTGAATTGCCAATTGTTTAGAAAGTTTATCTACTCTTTTAGTGGTGTTTGTAACCAACTGCGAATTATTATAACCTTCTAAAGCTTTGTATCTTTCAGGATTTCTAAAACCTGCTTTTCTTGTAGAATCTGGAATTTCAGCTTTATTAAAATAAACCCTGTAAATATTATTGTCTCGTTCTTCCAAGGCATCTGCGGCTTCATCAATTTCGTCCAGTTTTTTATTCAAAATCGAATACTGTAATTTTAAATTTTCAATTTCACGTGCCTGTAAACGATCTTTTGGAGTTTCAAAATAGGGAGTATTAATTAAAAGAACAAAAACTAAAAAGCCAAACAGCGCCGAAGCTAATAAAAACAGTAATGCGTAACCGATTTTAATTCTTTTTCTGGTTTTTATTTTCGTATAAGCCAGATTTTCTGAGTCGTAATAATATTTTACTTTCGCCATATTTTAAAATACGCTATTTTTGCAGCTCGTAAAATAAGTTAGACGAACAAAACAGATAAATGTTTCAGTTGCTGACCGCTTTTTTACAAGAACAAATTTAATTAGATAATTGGGGCAATTAGATAATTGGATAATGTATGAATTAATAATTTTATTGTTGCTAACTTAAAGTTTTTTAATTAAAAATCATATTATTATCACATTTTCAAATTGACAAATTACCTAATTGATTAATTATCAAATTGACACATTTGTAAACAGATACATTTTCTAATTTAAATATGAAATCACAAGACGTACGTAAACAATTTTTAGACTTTTTTAAAAGCAATGGACACTTAATCGTTCCATCGGCTCCTATCGTTCTTAAAGATGATCCAACCTTAATGTTCAATAACTCGGGAATGGCCCAGTTTAAAGAATTTTTCTTAGGGAATGGAACTCCAAAAAGTAAAAGAATAGCCGATACGCAAAAATGTCTTCGTGTGTCAGGAAAACATAATGATTTGGAAGATGTAGGTTTTGATACATATCACCATACTATGTTTGAGATGCTTGGAAACTGGTCTTTTGGAGATTATTTCAAAAAAGAAGCAATAAACTGGGCATGGCAGCTTTTGACAGAAGTTTATAAAATCCCTAAAGAAAATCTTTATGTTTCTGTTTTTGAAGGAAGCAAAGAAGATAATGTTCCTTTTGATCAAGAAGCTTGGGATATCTGGAAAACATTAATTGACGAGGATAGAATTATTCTTGGAAATAAAAAAGATAATTTCTGGGAAATGGGCGATCAGGGACCATGCGGACCTTGTTCTGAAATTCACGTTGATTTACGTCCAGAATCTGAAAAAGCTTTGGTATCAGGAAAAAGTTTAGTTAATAACGATCACCCGCAAGTAGTTGAAATCTGGAATAACGTATTCATGGAATTCAACCGTAAAGCTGACGGATCTCTTGAAAAACTTCCTGCACAGCACGTTGATACGGGAATGGGATTTGAGCGTTTGTGTATGGCTTTACAAGGAAAAACATCGAATTATGATACAGATGTTTTTACACCGCTTATCGAAAAAGTTGAGCAGATTACAGGCTTGAAATATACATCTGACGAGGTAAAAGATATCTCAGAAGAACAAAATAAAACAAATATTGCGATTCGTGTAGTTGTCGATCACGTACGTGCGGTTGCTTTTGCAATTGCTGATGGACAATTGCCATCTAACACGGGAGCTGGTTATGTAATTCGTAGAATTTTACGTCGTGCTATTCGTTACGGATTTACATTTTTAGGTACAAAAGAACCTTTTATCAATAAATTGGTAGAAGTTCTGGCAAACCAAATGGGAGAATTTTTC
>Ga0160449_1000352_pt1 | contig 31258 bp, 32 predicted proteins | sample HID1975I_E1MG_FD_108216 | JGI IMG/M metagenome (GOLD analysis project Ga0160449, IMG submission 108216) | Enriched soil microbial communities from UW Madison campus, WI, USA - HID1975I_E1 MG | ecosystem: Environmental > Terrestrial > Soil > Unclassified | place: USA: Madison, Wisconsin...
ACCCCATCTCGCCCCGGGCACTCGCCCGGCCCCACCCCAGCCCACCCGGCCAACCCGCCCCCAAAGCCCTTCCCATGTGGATCGCCTGCCAGAGCGAGGGGTGTTCTTGAAGAGTTAGCGCCGTATGGCGACGCCAAGTCTTCCAGCTACGCCGAGGCGCGGCGCACAGGGGCGGCGCGCAGGCTGGCCGGGCGAAGGGCGCGCCGGGTGGGCCTACGAGGCAGCACGTTCGTGGAGGGCCGTGATGTAGGCGGTGACCTCGGCGGCCCGGCGCTCCATGACCTCACGCTGGGCGATCTCCACGAGCGCGGCCCGCACGGCGTAGGCCTGCGAGGAGTCGAGGCATGCGAGATGCACGGCGGCGAGCTCACGTTCGAGGGCAACCAGCTCGCCCAGGCGCGGGTCCCCGGCTCGCAGCTCGCCGACGGGGAGCTCCGCGACCATGAGGTCCTGGAGGTAGAAGGTCGGGTCCGACTCCTGGGTCATGCCCGGGTAGCCGGCGTCGGACATGCACGCGGACCACTGCGCCATGGCCGCGAGGTAGTCAGGGTGCTCGAGGGTTCCGCGCGAGGCAGCGTGGATCTCCTCGACGAGCGGGAGGTGCTCGGTGAGCGGGTCCGCGCCGAGCGACGCCCACCCCTGCGCGTAGCAGCCCGCGCCCTCGCGCCCGTCGGCGTCAGCGTCGTCGGCCCCGGTACCGGCACGGGCGTCGTCATCTGTCTCCGGCTCTCTCGGCACGACACCGTGCAGGGCAAGGTCGTACTCAGCCGCTGCCTGCGCCGTCAGGCTCGCGCGATAGGCGGTGTTGGGATTGACGACGACGGCGTCCTCCTCGACCACGATGAACACGCCGAACCCCTCCTCGAGCAGATCCGCCCGCGACTCCCCGATGGCACCGCCCGCCTGGTAGGGCACGGGTGCGTAGTCGAAGCCCTCGTCCGTCATGCATCGGGCGATCGCCTGCTCCGCATCGTCGTGAGAGCGGCGCGCGGCCGCGGCCCAGACGTCGGCGATCTCCTCGAAGAACGGCCCGCTGCCGAACTCGACCTGCGGCTGCTCCTCGGGCGCGGCACACATGGCGAGGGCGAGCGTCGCCCCGATCCCGGTCGCCACGGCGCGCACCAGCGGCGCTCCACCCCGCGCAGCTCGCATGCGCCCACCGTAGCTCCGAGCCCGCCCGCTCGGAGTGTCGACCGGAGCGAGGGGTGTTCCTGAAGAGTTAGCGCCGTATAGCGACGCCAAGTCTTCCAGCTACGCCGAGGCGCGCCGCAGAGGGGCGGCGCGCAGAGCGCGGCGCGGGGCACGCGCGCAGCACACAGCCCAGGGCCGGTCTGCGGGAGCACAGACCGGCCCTGGGCCGTGAATCGTGGGGCTAGTGCTGCGTGCGGCGGCGGATCGCGACGAGCACGGTGCCCGCGGCGATCAGGCCGGCGACACCGGCGAGCAGGCCAGCCGTCTGGTTGCCCGTGAGGCCGAGCAGGTCGGGCAGACCGTCGTCCTCGTCGGCCTCCGGGCCGGCCGGAGGTGCATCGGGAGGCCCGGCGCACACCGCGCTCGGCAGCGGGTAGGCGAGCGTGAGCACCACGGACGGGCTCGCCTTGAACTCGACCTCGGCGGTCGGGACGACCCAGTCCCACTCGTCGCCCTCGACCCACGTGCCGTCGACCTGGGTCCAGCCGGGCCAGTCGGTGCCCTTGCCGTCGCCGTCGGCCGCGGCACCGGGCCACAGGATCCGGCCGGACAGCGGCTGTCCGGTCAGCACGTGGTCGGCGCCGCTCGGGTTGAGGAACGTCAACGTGAGCGTCGCGTCGCCGTCGGCCTTCGAGCCGTCGCCGTGCGTGCCTTCCCACTCGAGGTAGGGCACGTCGCCGACGCAGAGCGAGCCGGCCGAGACTTCAAGGGTGGGCTCGGGCGGCGGCGGGTAGAGCTCGTCCGCAGAAGCGGCCCCTGCGCTGCCGAGGAGCGCAACTGCCGCCACGGCCGCCACTGCATAACTACGCTTCATCTCAGTATCTTTCGCCTGGACCGACGCCCTCATGCGGCAGAGTCTGCGGCCAAAGCCGGAGATACCCGCCTAATCGGACATTTCGGTGCAAGTCTCGCACGCCCACGGCGACTTGTCAGCCCCGCGAGCGGGTGAATACGTCAGCCGTTCGCGCAGTTTCCCGGTACCCGCAGCCGCCCGGAGGCCGTCGTCGTCGGCGTCGTCCACACCTCGACGGGACCGGACTGCGGTACGAGCCACTCGAACTCGTACGTCTCGGACTGACCAGGGGCGAGCTCGACCGAGAGCAGGTTGACGTCCCGCCCCTCCTCGACGGCCTGGCGGCCACCCACGGACGCCCCGTCGACCGTGGTCGAGATGAGCGAGCCACCGGCAGGGCCGTAGACGGAGACGCGGGTGATGAAGGTGCCCTTGGGCACGTCGGCCACGCCCGTCACGTACCTCGGCAGGTCCTCGACGCTCTCGGGAACGCGGGAGGCGAGCCGCAACCGTGTGCCGACGCGCATCCCCTCGCCCGTGCAGGTCACGCGCACGACGTCCAGCTGGGCGTCGAGGAAGTAGTCGAGCTTTCCACCCGTCGCGTCGTTGAGGAAGACCCCGCCCGCCGCCGGCGCCGCCCCGCTCAGGAACGCGCCGGAGAGCCCGGCCACCCGCAGCCCTTCCTGCTCCGCCTCGAGCGTAGACCACACGAGCACGCGCCCCTCGCCGGTGGCCGTCGCGAGCCCGTCGATCACGGTCGAGACGTCTCCGCCGCCCGCCACGAGCTTGCCGAACACGCGCCCTGCGGCATCGGCGAAGAACGCATCGGCCCGCGACTGCCGCTTGTAGCGCAGGTACGGCTCGTGCAGCAGCTCGGCGACCGCGGTGTCGGCGTTGAGCTGGGTGCCGTCCTCCGTCGTCACGGGACCGGTGCCACGGAGCACGGCGGCGAGAGCGACGACGTCGGTCGCGATGACGCCGTCCACCTTCTCCCCGGTGTCGGCATCCCACATGGCGGCGGCGAGCTGGGCCGTGCGCGGGAAGTCCGGGGTGAGCGCGACGGCCTGCACCCGTCGGCCGAGCGCCTCCGAGTGGATGTCGAGCTCGGCGGGCGTGAGCGGCAGGACGGGCTCGTCGAGCCGTGGCAGGTCCGTCCCGGCGCGGGTGTCCGACATCGAGAGCTCGCCGTCGTCGGCCGTGATGACCGCGAGCGCACCGACGAGACCGCCGGTGGAGCGCAGCTCCGCAGAGTTCAGGAAGAGGGCGAGGTACCGGCGTTCGCCGTCGGCCCCGAGCATCGGAGGCAGGAGGGCGCTCACGCGGGCGCCGGTGCGCAGGGCGGAGGCGACGTCGGCGACCTGCTCGCGCACCACCTCGACCTGCTCGGCGACCACAGGCAGCAGCCCCCCGGTGTCGATCCCCGTGAGGGACGCGCTGGCCCGCTCCCCGGCGTCGGCGGCGGACTCGAGCGCCGGCGCCGCGGCGGCGAGGGGGCCGAGATCGATGCGGCCGTCGACGGGTGCGAGTCCGCCCGAGGCGACGATCGAGGCGACGTCGACGACGGGCGCCACGCCATCGCGCGCGAGGTCGTCCAGGGCCACGGTGAGTGCCGTGACGGCGCGCAGGTTGGCACCGAGCCACGGCACGGAGGACGCCGCGTTCCAGACCGGGTCGTCCGTCGCCTCGCGGGCGCGCTCCATGGACTCGCTCGTGGACTCGAGCTGTCGGGTGGCCTCTGCCGCCTCGCCCTTGCTGATCGCGTCGCGCGCCTTCGCGGCCGAGGACTGGGCGTCGCGCAGGCCCACGTACGCGACGGAGCCCTTCCAGCCCACCCAGACGGCCACGCCCACGACGACGACCGCGAGCACCGCGGCCACCCACCACAGCTGGCGCCACCGCCACGATCTTGAACTGGTTGCCCCCGTCGACATGCGCCAATCTTCACATACCGGTTGAGCTCGCGAGAGGGCTATCCAGGTGGTTCACCCGGTGGGGCTCGCCGGTGGCGGTGTCAGGCCGCGATGTCCCGCGGCGGCGGCTCGCGGTGGATCACCTGGAGCCGCGGCGAGGTCCGCAGCGAGTAGTGGACCTCGACGCCCCAGCGCCGGCGCGTCCACCACAGGGCCCAGAGCGCGACGAGCAGGGTCGCGATGGACCCGACGCCGATGGACCACCGCGGGCCGATGTACTCCCCGACCCACCCCACGAGCGGCGAGCCCACGGGGTTGGCCCCGAGGAACACGACCATGTACAGCGCCATGACCCGCCCGCGCATGGACGGCGTCGTGGAGAGCTGGAGCGTCGCGTTGGCGGCCGTGAGCATCGTGAGGGAGGCGAAGCCCACGGGGATGCACGCGATCACGAACGACGGGTACGTGGGCATGAGCGCGAGCACGCCCGACGCGATGCCGAACGCGAAGGCGGAGCCGATGACGAGCCGCACGCGGGGCCGTTCCCGCCGGGCGGCGAGCAGGGCGCCCGCGAGCGAACCGATCGCGAGCACCGAGCCGAGGATCCCGTACTCGCTCGCCCCGCGCCCGAACTCGACGCGCGCCATGAGTGCGCTCGTGAGCTGGAAGTTCAGGCCGAAGGTCGACACGACGCCGACGACGACGAAGATCACGATGATGTCCGACCGGCCGCGCACGTACGCGATCCCGTCCCGGATGGACCCACCCCGGCCCTCCTTCGCGCGCTCCTCGCGGTACATCGCCTCGGTCGAGATCCGGTACAGCGCGAGCAGCGTCGCGAGGAAGCTGACGGCGTTGATGATGAACACCCAGCCCGTGCCGACGGCCGCGATGAGCAAGCCGGCGACACCGGGCCCGATGAGCCGCGCCGTGTTGAACATCGCGGAGTTGAGGCCGACGGCGTTCGCCAGGTTGGTGCGCGGCACGAGCTCGGTGACGAACACCTGCCGCACGGGAGCGTCGAAGGCCGAGGCGACGCCGAGCAGGAAGGCGAGCACGTAGACGTGCCACAGCTCGGCGACCCCCGCGAGGACGAGCCCACCGAGCACGGCCGCGAGCAGTCCCTGCACTCCTTGCGTGACGAAGAGGAGCTTGCGGCGGTCCACCCGGTCCGCGAGCGCCCCGGCCCACGCGGAGAAGAGCAGCGCGGGCGCGAACTGCAGCGCCGTCGTGATGCCGATGGCCACACCGGAGTCGTTCGAGAGCTCGGTGAGGACGAGCCAGTCCTGGGCGACGCGCTGCATCCAGGTGCCGACGGAGGCGACGAGCGCGCCGGACACCCACCAGCGGTAGTTGCGGTACTTCAGCGAGGCAAAGGTCTGTGACATCAGCTTTCGGCGATTCTGGTGAGGATGGCGCTCGCCCGGGCGAGGATCTCCCGCTCCTGGGGCGTCAGCGCCGCGAGCTCGCGGGCGAGCCAGGCGTCACGGCGGCGCATCGTCTCGCGGACCTCTTCGCGGCCGGCCTCCGTGACGGAGACGACCACCTGGCGGCGGTCCGTGGGGTGCGCGGAGCGGGTCGCGAGCCCCAGCTCCTCGAGGTGCTGGACGGCGCGGGTGGCCGACGGCGGCCTGATCCGCTGGAACTCCGCGATCTCGCCCGGTGTCGTGGCCCCGTGCTTGACGAGCCGCACGAGGATCGAGAACTGCACGTCCGGCAGGTCGGCGGCCCCGCGCTCCGAGCGGACGCGCCGCCACGAGCGCGCGAGGGCGACCCGCAGGCTCGCGGCGAGGGGGGCCGGGCGGCACTCCGACGCCGGGACACCTGGCGTCGGCTTCAGGGGTTCAGAGGTGCCAGACACGACGTTTAGCGTACCTCATTACTTTGCGTAACAAAAGTCGAGGCGGTGGCCGCCGACGGCCCACGAGCCGGTCCGACCGTCGTCGTACCCCGGACACGGCGACGCCCGGGTCCCCACGTGGGGACCCGGGCGCCGAGGGTTGACGGGCTAGATGCCGATCGCGGAGCGGATCGGTCCCTGGACGAAGTACACGATGAAGAGCACCGCGACGATCCACATGAGCGGGTGGACCTTCTTCACCTCGCCCTTGACGACCTTGAGCAGCACGTACGTCACGAAGCCGGCGCCGATACCCACCGTGATCGAGTAGGTGAACGGCATGAGGACGATCGTGAGGAACGCCGGGAGCGCGATCTCGAACTTCTTCCAGTCGATGCCCGTGACCTGCACCATCATGAGGAAGCCGACGACGACGAGCGCCGGGGCCACCGCCTCGAAGGGCACCATCGACACGAGCGGGGAGAGGAACGTCGCGAGCAGGAACGCGACACCCGTGATGACCGAGGCGAGCCCGGTGCGCGCACCGTCGCTCACACCAGCGGCCGACTCGATGTAGCTCGTGTTGGAGGACACGGCCGCAGCACCGCCGGCGGCGGCACCGATCGAGTCGACGATCAGGATCTGCTTGACCTTCGGCGGGTTGCCGTCCTCGTCGAGCAGACCGGCCTCGCCACCGACGGCCACCATCGTGCCCATCGTGTCGAAGAAGTCCGCGAGCAGGAGCGAGAAGACGAGCAGGACGACGGCGACGATGCCGATCTTCTCGATCGAGCCGAAGAGCGAGAACTGGCCGAGCAGCCCGAAGTCGGGGGTCGAGACCGCGGTGTCGGGCAGCGCCGGGACGTTCTGGCTCCAACCGGTCGGGTTGGCGACCGCACCGGTCTCGTCCTTCATCGGGCCGACCTTCGCCACGTTCTCGATCACGACCGCGAGCACCGTCGCGGCGGCGATCGCGTAGAAGATCGCGCCCTTGATCTTGCGGCTCCACAGCACGAGGAGCAGGAAGAGGCCGAACACGAAGGTGAAGATCGGCCAGCCGGCGAGGGACCCGTTGTCGCCGAAGGTGATGAGCGGCGTGCCCGGTCGAGCGATGCCCGCATCCACGAGTCCGATGAGGGCGATGAAGAGGCCGATGCCCACGGTGATCGCCGTCTTGAGCTCCACCGGCACTGCCTTGAAGACCGCCTCACGGAACCCGGTCAGCACGAGGATCAGGATGATGATGCCCTCGAGCACGATGAGACCCATCGCATCGGCCCACGTGATCCCCGTGGTCAGGACGATCCCAAAGGCGACGAAGGCGTTGAGCCCGAGTCCGGTGGCGAGCGCGAGCGGGAACTTCGCCACCACGCCCATGAGGATCGAGAGGACACCCGCCACGAGCGCGGTGGTCGCCGCGATCATGGTCGGGTTGGGGTCCGTCCCGCCGCCCAAGAAGTTCCCGGTCGCGTCGGGAAGGTAACCAATGATCGCCGGGTTGAGCGCGATGATGTAACACATCGCAAGGAAGGTCACCAAGCCGCCGCGGATCTCCCTGGTGAAGGTCGAGCCCCGCTCAGTGATCAGAAAGTAACGGTCTAGAGCGCCTTTGAACCCGGACGCCCTCGGGGTGGTGGTTGTCGCCATGGGCGACAGAGTGCCAGAACCCGGGGCACCCGCACGAGCACTACGCGTGTGATGTTGGGCAGACTGTCGACATGAAGCCCGACGTACTGACCGTGTGCACGGGAAACATCTGTCGCTCGCCAGCCCTCGAGCGACTGCTCGCGGCGCGCACCGGCCTCCACGTGCGCAGCGCCGGGACCCGCGCCGTCGTCGGCGCTCCCGTCTCCACACCGATGGCGGCACTGCTCGACGACGCCAAGATCGCCACCGTGGGCTTCGCGGCGCGACAGCTCGACGCCGCGCTCCTGGCGGACCCCGTGCTCGTGCTGACGCTGACGCGCGAGCACCGGTCCGCCGTCGTCGAGCTGGACCCCGGTGCACTCGGCCGGGCCTTCACGCTGCGGGAGTTCGCCCGGCTCGCGGCAGGGCTGCCCGACGCGAAGCGCGAGGAGATCCGCGCCGCGGGTGGCCCGCGCGCCCGGCTCGTGGCGCTCGTCGGTGCCGTACGCGACGCCCGGGCGACCGCCGCCTTGCTGCCGGGTGCTCCGGCGGACGACGACATCGCCGACCCCTACGGTCGCCCCGCCCACGTGTACGCGGAGACCTACACCCAGATCAGCGCGGCCGTCGCCACCATCACCCGCGTGCTCGGCTGACCCTCGCCGAGATCGGCACTTCGGACCGGGCCCGGCAGTCGGAAGTGCCGATCTCGGTCCGAAGTGCCGGGCTCAGCGTGAGGGCCGGGTGCCTGTAGGCCCGGGTGCCTGGGTAGGGTCGGGGGGTGCCTTCCGTGCTGAGCGTGCTGCTGCACCCGGAGACCCGCCGGCCCGACCCCGAGCCCGCCGCGGTGGACCTGGCGCGCGTCATCCTCGTGGGGACGTGCGTGTGGGCCGCCGTGCTGGTCGGCGCCGTGATCGCCCGGGCCGCCGGGGTCAGCGGGGCGACCGCGTGGCTGTGGGTCGCCGTCGTCGGCGTCGCCCTCGGCGGGCTCGGCCTGCTCTGGTCCCGCCGCAACCGCGCCCGCTGGCAGTCCGAGACCGCCTGACCCCGGGAACCACCGCGGCGCCCGGCGTCAGGGGATGAGGCCCGCGGCGCGGCGGGTGTGGCGCGTCGCGTGGACCGACCACCGCGGGGCCCAGCGGGACAGCGCCCCGGCGGCCGAGCCGGAGAGCGCCGCGATCACCCAGACGCCCGCCGCGAGCGAGCCGAGCGCGGCGCCCGCGGAGAGGATGAGCGGTCCGGCGGCGTTGCCCGAGTCGCCCAGCAGGCGCCACACCCCGAGGAACTGGGAGCGGTAGGCGTCGGGCGCGACGTCGGCCCCGAGGGTCATGATGATCCCCGAGCCGATCCCGTTGCCGAAGCCGAGCAGCATCGCCACCACGGCGACCGTCGCGAGCGTCCCCGTCACGGGCAGCAGCGCGAACGCGACCATCATCGTGAGCATCGAGGGGATGCCGATCCACAGCCGCCCCCGCAGGTCCATGACGCGCCCGGACGGGTAGAACAGCAGCATGTCGACGGCGCCGGACAGCCCGAAGATGAGGCTCGTGGTGGTCGGGCTCATGCCGAGGTGCACCGTCCACAGCGGCAGCACCGTGGTCCGCGCGCCCCGCACGATGCCGATGAGGACGACGGCGAGCCCCAAGGACCGGAGCAACGAACGGTGCTCGCGCACGATGGCCCGCAGCGACATCGGCACCACGGTGCGTGTCGAGGCGAGGGGTGCGACGTCGGGCACGAAGAGCACGACAGCGGCCGCGACGACGCAGAGCCCGACGGCGAGCCAGTACGCCCCCTGGGTGCTGGTGAGGTGCATGACGAGGGCACCGGCGAACGGGCCCACGAACGTGCCGATGCGCTGTGTGCCGGCGAGCGTCGACAGAGCCCGTGCGCGCATGAGCGGGGGCGCTGCCTCCGTGACGTAGGCCTGCCGCGCCACCGTGAACACCGCGCCCACGAACCCGGTGACGAGCACGGCCACGGCGAAGAGCCACAGGGAGGGCGCGAGCGCGCAGGCGACGAGCGCGAGCACCATGACGCCGCCCGCGAGCAGCATCGCGCGCCGGTCCCCGACCCGCCCCGCGAGCGTGCCGGCCGGCACGTCGCCGATGATGTGCCCCACCCCGATGAGCGCGACCACGAGACCCGCCTGCCCGAGCGTGCCGCCGAGCTCGCGCGTGGTCACGGCGATGACGGGCAGGATGGCGCCGATCGCCGCCTCGAACACGATCGTGGGCAGGTAGACCGCGGGGATGAGCGAGGCGATCGAGAAGTTCCGGGTGCTCACGGTGCCTCGCTCCCCCTCGCCGCGAGCCTGCGCAGCTCCCAGCGCCCGTCCTCCGCCGTGAGCGAGCTCGCGACGTCGGCCCGCGCGAACCAGGGCCGGGCGGTGACGACGACGACGTCGCCCGGACGGGTGAGCTCGATCCGGTCGGGCCCGACGACGGCCGGGACCAGCTCGGTCCCCTCCTGCGGGCCGTCCGTGCCGAGCTGCACGAACGCTTCCCACACCGCGCGCGCCGTCGCCGGGTCCACCGGGTCGCCCTCCTCCCCGAGGTCGAGGTGGGCCCACTCCTCGGCGTCGAGGTCTGCGAGGGAACGCACGCCGCCGAGCGCGAGCCGGAACGCGTCGCTGCGCCCTTCGAGGATCGCGGGCGCGGGGCGCAGGATCCGGCCGAGCACCGGGTCCGCGCCGTCGAGCGCGAACGGGTCCCCGAGCTCGAGCTCCTCGGGCGACTCGTGGCGCAGCCACCACGCGGCAAAGGACGAGCACCCCTGCACGGTGCGGGTCACGGCCCGGTGGGTGTGCGGGTCGTTGTCGAGGGCGCGCAGCGCGTCCGGCCAGGCTTCCTCGTCGACGGCGTCGAGATCGGCGACGGCCTCGAGATCCCCGAGCGCGGCATCGGGTCCGAGGCGCTCCGAGAGCTCCGCGAGGTAGTCCGACCAGCCCGCGGGTGCGTCGTCGTCGTCGAGGAGGCTCGGGCCCGTGGCGATGTCGTGCATGACGGCGACCCGCAGGCCCGTCAGCACGATCTGCGCGGCGACGGGCCAGCGCTCGGCCGCTTCGCCGTCGAGGCGGCCCACGAGGTCGGGGTCGAAGAGCTCTTCGGCGGGGGAACCGGCGAGCGCGAGCTCGCGGGCCGGGGCGTAGCCGCCACCGTCCTCGGGCAGCGGCAGGTCACCGATCCAGGTCGGGAGCTCGTCCGCGAGCCCGGCGAGGGTGAGGATCGCGGGGGCGACCTCCGCCGCGAGGCCGTCGTCCTCGGTCGCGGCCTCGACGGCGGCGCGCGCGGCGGCGTGGGCGAGCAGGCCCGTGGCGTCCACGACCTCGGCGCCGAGCCGCTCGAGGAGGGGGTGCTCGGCGTCCGGGTCGATCGCGCGCAGCCCCCAGGGCGCGAGCGCCGCCGCGGCCGCGGCGAGGTCTGGCCCGCCGCGGACGATCACGGTGCCGCGCGCGCCACGGACCGTGCGCCCGTCCGCGAGCGGGATGCCGAGGGCACCGAGCGACTCGCGCACCGCGGGGTCTGCTGCGGCCGGAGCGAGGGCGACGTAGAGGTCGCGCCAGTCAGCGGGGTTCGGCAGGGCGGCAAGCTCGTCGACGACGTCGCCCGCCGGGCGGATGCGCACCCCGAGCGCGGCCGCTCTCGGCTCGTCCCCGGGTGCGAGGAGCACGAGGTTCTCCGCCGCGCGAGCCAGTGCCACGACGGCCGCGGGGTCCTGCCCGAGCTCACCCGCGATCGCGCTCGCGTCCCGTGGGGCGACGCGTTGTTCACCGACCGTCAGGACGGGCGCGGCGGCGAGCGCCTCGAGGGCCGACTCCCGCAACCGCGCGTCGAGCTCGCCCGCGGGCAGGCCGAGCGGCACGAGGTCCAGCGGGTTGCGGCCCGCGTCCACGAGCACCTCGCCGAGGAGCGCGTAGGCGTCCCCCGCCCGGCGCACGAGCTCGTCCGTGAGCGGGCCACGCACGACGTGGCGGCGGGTCGGGTCGAGCGGCAGGGTCGCGACGAGCAGCGCCGGGAGGGTCAGCGGCTCCTGCGTGGGCGTCGGGGCGAGGACGACACCCTCGTGCTGGGTGCTGCCCACCTGCCGCCCGCCTTCGTGCTGGGTGCCCCTGCGTCGCGCGCCCCCGTGCGGCGCGACGAGGTGCTGCACCTCGCCACGCGGCAGCGCCCACGTGATCTGCCACGCACCCGAAGCCCGCTCCTCGGTGGGCCGGTCGGCGAGCAGCTCGGGCGCGGCCGTGCCGCTCGCGCGCGCGATGTGCCAGCGCTCGGCGACGTCCGCGACGGCGAAGGAGCCGTCAGGCGTCTCGACCAGGATCTCGCCGAGCCCGGGCAGGGCGAGCAGCAGCGGGTCGCCGACGTCCTGCAGCTGGTCCCGGAGGGCGGCCGCGGCCGCCTCGTCCCGCAGCTCGAGGCCGACGACGGTCGCCCACGGCCCGTCCGCGAGCTTGCGAGCCAGCGCGCCGAGCCGGCGGCCGTCGTCGTCGACCTCGTTCGCGGACGAGATCGCCGTCGCGGCTGGGCTCGGGGCGGAGCGGGTATCGGACGCGCGAGTGCCATGGGGGACGCCGTCGTCGGACACGTCGAAGGGCAACCGCAACGCCGGCAGCGAGTCCCCGCGCCGCGCGAGCTCGTCCGCGAGCCCGGGCTCCTCGGCGAGCGTCCCGCGCGTGCGTGCGACGGAGAACCGGACGGCCCCGGCCCCGGTCGCGACCACGATCTCGTCCGCGACCGACCGCACCGCCGCGAAGCCCACGCCGAACCGCCCGACGGCGCCGACCTCGTCCCGCTTGGCCGAGGCGCGCATCGAGGCGAGCGCAGCCACCCCGGCGGCGTCGACGGGGGCACCCGTGTTGGCCGCGAGGAGCACGGGGCGGTCGCCCACGCGCAGCAGCCGCAGCAGGAGCCGGCCAGGCACACCGGTCCGGGTCGCGGCGTCGGCGGCGTTCTGCGCGAGCTCCACGACCACGCGGTCGCGGTAGTAGCCGCGAGCGTGGTCCTCCTCGGTGTTGGCGTCCTCGCGCAGTCGCGCAGGAGACCGGCGCCACGCTTCGAGAACGGCCGCGCGAAGCTCAGCCGTCGCGAAGGGGTCGCGGCTCATGCCTCCCCGGGACCGTCGCCCTCGGGTGTCGGCTCGGGTTCGGTGTCAGCCCCCATGGCGGCCACGAGCGGGTCGCCTGCCGGGCCCTCCACCTCGTCGCCCGGTGCGACGGGCTCGAGCTTGGGGTCTTCGTCCGTCGGCGCGACGAGCTCGAGTGCGTCGGCGTGGATCGGCAGCGGCTCGGGCCACAGCGACGGCGGGGCGTCCGCATCGGTCTCGGAGTGCGCACCGCAGCCGTGGTCGAAGCTGACGACCTTGCCGTCGTCCGGCGACCACTCGTTGGCGCACACGCCGAACACCTGGCCCAGCGAACCGCTGAGCGGCACGAGGAAGCCGCAGCTCGCGCACGGGGACGTCGAGGCGAGCGCTACGGGTGACGTGGGCCCGTGCGCGCCGAGGTGCCAGCGCTGCGCCGCCTCGTCGCGCCCCTGGGGGCCGAGCACCCGGGCGCGCGCCAGGGCGAGCTCCTCGAGCGGGAGGCCGGCGTCCTCGTCGTCGTCGGACGGCGTGTATCCGGGCTGGAGGCGCGGGTCGTCGGGGAGGAAGGGCAGCACGTCGCCGGCCCCGAGGTCGCCGGGGCGCAGTCGCTCCTCCCACGGCACCCAGGGCGCTGCGAGGAGTGCGTCGTCACCAGGGAGGAGCTCGACCTCGCTCACGGTCGCGACGCGGCCACGCGGCACGCGCGCCACGGTGACGGTCCAGTGCCAGCCGCGGTATCCCGGCGCGGTGACGGCGAAACGGTGCGAGACGACGCGGTCCTCTTCGACGACGGTGCCGAGGTGCTCGCCGACGTCGGTGGGCCGCGCGGCTGCCTCCTCGGCTGCAGCACGCGCGAGGTCGACGGCGCCCGTGAGCACCGCGTCGACCGTCTTCGCGGCCACGCTCAGGCCTCGAGGTCCGCGGCGACCGCGCGCAGCAGTGCGGCGTACTTCTGCCCCACGGCGCGGTCGGGGTAGCGCCCCCGGCGCAGGTCGTTGCCGACGTGGTCGAGCACCTTGATGAGGTCCTCGACGATCGCCGCCATGTCGTCCGCGGGCTTGCGCTGTGCGCGCGCGACGGAGGCGACGGGCTCGAGGAGGGACACCTGCAGCGCCTGCGGACCGCGCCGACCGTCAGCGACACCGAACTCGACCTTGGCGCCCGGCTTGGGCGCCACCCCGTCGGGCAGCGCGGAGGCATGCAGGAAGACCTCGTCGCCCTCATCGCTCGCGATGAAGCCGAAGCCGCGCTCCGCGTCGAACCACTTGACCTTGCCGGTAGGCACCGCGTCCTCAATCTCTTGCCGTAGGTATCTGAAGTCCCAGGGTACCGGGCGGACGGCCAGGCCGTCGCCGTGATTGGTCCCGCTCGACCCGCAGCCACCGGAGGGATCCCTCGCGCCCGGCTCACCACAGCCCGCGCCCAGGAAACTCCCAGCGGAGAGGTCCACAATCGACACCATGACTGCCACACCCGAGGCACGCCTCGTCGTGATCGACGACGAGCCGTCGATCCGCGACCTGCTCACCGCGTCGCTGCGCTTCGCGGGGTTCGAGGTGCACGCCGGCGAGAACGGCGCCCAGGCGCTCGAGCTCGTCCGCGACAAGGGACCCGATCTCGTGGTGCTCGACGTCATGCTCCCCGACATGGACGGCTTCACCGTGACCCGCCGTCTGCGCGAGCAGGGCCACCACGTGCCCGTCGTCTTCCTCACCGCGCGCGACGGGGCCGCCGACGCCGTACAGGGCCTCACGGTGGGCGGCGACGACTACGTGACCAAGCCGTTCAGCCTGGAGGAGCTCGTCGCCCGCATCCGTGCGGTGCTGCGTCGCACGGGCGGGGCCGCCGGCGCCGAGGACGACGGCGTGCTGCGCTACGCGGACCTCGAGCTCGACGAGGACGCCCACGAGGTGCGCCGCGCCGGCCGCGAGATCGACCTGTCCCCCACCGAGTTCAAGCTGCTGCGCTACCTCATGGTCAACGCGGGCCGCGTGCTGTCCAAGACCCAGATCCTCGACCACGTGTGGGAGTACGGCTGGGGCGGGGAGACGGCGATCGTCGAGTCCTACATCAGTTACCTGCGCCGCAAGATCGACGCGACCGGGCCAGACGGCGTCAAGCCCGAGCCCCTCATCCACACCAAGCGCGGCATCGGGTACGTCCTGCGCGGCGCCTCGCGGCCGTGAGCGACGCCGAGCCGGTGGGCGGGGCGGAGAGCGCTCCGTCTCGACCTGGCGAGCGCGCGGGGGCGGGCCCCGGTTCGGAGCTGGCGGGGCCGACGGCCAAGGGCCGTGCTGCCCTTGCCCCGGTCCACCGGTGGTTCGGCACGCTGCAGGGCAAGCTCGCCGCGGTGGTCGTCGTCGTCCTCGTCCTCGGCCTGTCCGTCACCGGCGGCACGGCGTGGGCCGTGCTCTCGCGGTCCCTCGTCGGCGAGGTCGACGCGCAGCTCGTGAAGGTCGTCGAGCCGCTCGCCCAGGTCGCGTCCCACAACCTGCTCGGCGGGCTGCCCCTGAGCCGCATCGAGACCGACTCGCTCCCGAGCGACTACTTCGTGCTGTTCGTGAGCCCCGACGCGACGATGAAGCGTCAGTGGTCCTCGACGGCGAGCGGCGAACCCCGCTCCGCGCCGGCGATCCGGGCGATGACGCTCGACGAGGTGCTCGACCTGCGCGGCGCACCGTTCACGGTCTCCTCGCTCGACGGCGCCTCACGGTGGCGGGTCGTCGCCCTGCCGCTCGTGGCCGGGAACGGCTCGGTCGCCGTGGCACTGCCGATGGACGCGCTCGACGCGGCGAGCGCGCAGCTGCGGACGGTGCTCATCGCGATCGGCGGGCTCACCACGCTCCTCGGGGGGGTCCTCGGTGCGCTGGCCGTGCGGCGCTCGCTGCGGCCCTTGCGGGAGATCGAGCACACCGCGGCGGCGATCGCGTCGGGCCAGCTCGGCTCGCGGGTGCCCGTCGCGGACGAGCACACCGAGGTGGGTCACCTCGCGACGTCGCTCAACGCGATGCTCAGCCGGCTCGAGGTCGCGTTCGCGGCCCGGGAGGCCTCCGAGGAGCGCATGCGCCGCTTCGTCTCGGACGCCTCCCACGAGCTGCGCACACCGCTCGCGACCGTGCGCGGCTACGCGGAGCTGTACCGGATGGGCGCCGTGACCGGGCCCGACGAGATCGCGGACACGATGCGACGCGTCGAGGAGTCCGCGACACGCATGGGTGTGCTCGTGGAGGACCTGCTCGCGCTGGCGCGTCTCGACGAGGCCACCCAGACCGTCGCCCGCGACGACGTCGACCTCGTCTCGCTCGCCCGCGACGCCGCGCAGGACCTCGGCGCGCTCGACCCGAGCCGCGAGGTGACGGTCGTGGGGCTCGACGGGGGCGATCCCGGAGAGGCGACCGTGGTCGGGGACGCGGGCCGGCTGCGCCAGGTGCTCACCAACCTCGTGGGGAATGTCGCGGCCCACACACCGGCGGGTTCTCCGTGCGAGATCGCCGTCGGGCGCATCGGCATGGGGCATCTCGCCGTCGGGCAGGACGCCGACGGGCAGGATGCCTCGCCCGACGAACAACCCTGGGTCGTGCTGGAGGTGCGCGACCGGGGACCCGGCATCGCGCCCGAGCACGCCGAGCAGATCTTCGAGCGCTTCTACCGGGCGGACGCCTCGCGCGGTCGTGGGGCCGGCGGGGGCGCCGGGCTCGGGCTCGCGATCGTGTCCTCGATCGTCGCGGCGCACGGCGGGCGGGTCAGCGCCGGGGCGCGCGAGGGCGGCGGCACGGTGTTCCAGATCCAACTTCCTGCCCGCGCCGACTCATAGCGCGGGATCGCGGCTGGCGCGGCACGGACTCGCGGCTGGCGCGGCACGGACTCGCGGCAGGCGCGGCGCTACGGGCACAGGCGCGGGACCACGATCGACGCGCCACGACCCGCGGTGGCGCGCGAGAGCGGGCAGGATGAGAGCCGTGACCGCCGTCGACGTGCCGCAGTGGCTGCTGTCCGCGTGGCAGCGGGCCGTGGCCGACGCGGGAGCCACCGCGCAGCCCGCCCAGGTCGCAGAGGCCGGCGAGCGACTGCTGGCCCGCTGGCAGGAGCCCGGCCGCCACTTCCACACCGTGCGCCACCTCGCCGACGTGCTCGCGAAGGTCGACGAGCTCTCCCCGGAGGCGCACGCCCCGCACCTCGTGCGGCTCGCCGCGTGGTACCACGGCGTCGTGTTCTCTGCGGCGGGCGAGGCGGCGTACGCCCACCGCGGCGGTGAGGACGAAGCGGCGTCGGCGGAGCTCGCCCGTGAGGAGCTGCGCGAGCTCGGGGTGCCCGACGTGGACGCCCAGCGCGTGCACGACCTTGTCCTCGCCCTGTCGCGCCATGCCGCCGACGGGCGCGACGTGGACTGCGCCGTGCTGTGCGACGCGGACCTCGCCGTGCTCGCCACCGAGCCGCAGCGCTACCGGGCCTACCTCGAGGACGTCCGCGCGGAGTATGCGCACATCCCCCAGCGCGACTTCCTCGAGGCCAGGTCGGCGATCCTCGCGCGGCTGCTCGCGCGGCCGTCCGTGTTCGTCACGCCGCTCGCCCGTGCGTGGGAGGAGCCCGCGCGCCAGAACCTCGCCGCCGAGCAGCAGCGCGTCACGAAGGAGCTCGCCCGCCTCGATGCGGAGTCGCCGCGCGGAGACGAGTAGGCGCTCGGATGGCGCGCGGCGGTCCACAGCCTGCGCGCCGGCCGGGAGTGCGGCGTCGTCGTCGTACCTAGCGTCGTGGACCCCAACCCACGTGGAGGTAGCGATGAGCAAGTTCGAGGTCGACAGCGCGCAGGTGCAGGCGGCGAGCGCGAAGGTGAGTGCATCGACGACGGCGATCCGCACAGAGGTCGCGGCGATGATGCGACACCTGACCGAGCTGCAGGGTTCGTGGCGCGGCTCGGCGGCGAGCGCGTTCGCGGGAGTGATGCAGGACTGGTCGACGACGCAGCGCCGGGTCGAGGAGTCGCTCGACCAGGTGACCAAGGCACTCGGCACGGCGGCCAAGTCCTACGCCGAGGCCGAGCAGCACGCCTCCCGGCTGTTCTCGCCGCGTTCGTAGGCCGCCAGCCTCAAGGTGCATCGCTTGCGTCCTCAACAGGCCCGAGCGGTTCGGCCCGAAGCCGGCAGGGCGGCGGGGGCGGGTCAGTGGCGGTCGCGGCCAGGGACGCGCAGGCCCGAGGCCCGGAGGCGCAGGATGAGCTCGCGGCCGGAGACCGGCTCGGCTCCGAGGGCGACGAGCTCGTCGTAGCGCTCGGCCGGGTAGTCGTAGTGGTCACGGTCGAAGCCGCGCTCGGGGATGGCGGCGCGGCGGGCGAACTCGTGCAGCTCGTCGAGCGAGGTGTCGCTCACGAGGTGGCCCCACACCGTCCCGTGGTTGGGCCACGAGGCCGGGTCGATGAGCACGGTCACACGACCGACGCTACCCGGCACGCGAACGGGCCGGGCTCCCCGAAGGGAACCCGGCCCGTGCGTGCGGTCCGGCTAGCGAGCCAGCGGGTCCGGCTGGCTCAGAAGCCGCCGCCGAAGTCCTCGCCACCGCCGCCAGGAGCGGCAGGCGCCTTCTCCGGCTTGTCGGCGACGACGGCCTCGGTCGTGAGGAAGAGCGCCGCGATGGAGGCCGCGTTCTGCAGGGCAGAACGGGTGACCTTCACCGGGTCGGCGACACCTGCGGCGAGCAGGTCCTCGTAGACGTCGGTCTCGGCGTTCAGGCCGTGGCCGACCGGAAGGTTGCGCACCTTCTCCGCGACGACGCCACCCTCGAGGCCGGCGTTGACGGCGATCTGCTTGAGCGGCGCGTCGATCGCGAGCTTCACGATCGCTGCACCGGTCGCCTCGTCGCCCTTGAGCTCGAGAGCCTCGAACGCGGTCTTGCCGGCCTGGATGAGGGCCACGCCACCACCGGCGACGATGCCCTCCTCGACGGCCGCCTTCGCGTTGCGAACAGCGTCCTCGATGCGGTGCTTGCGCTCCTTGAGCTCGACCTCGGTGGCCGCGCCCGCCTTGATGACGGCGACGCCGCCGGCGAGCTTGGCGAGGCGCTCCTGGAGCTTCTCGCGGTCGTAGTCCGAGTCCGAGTTCTCGATCTCGGCACGGATCTGCGAGACGCGGCCCTGGATCTGCGCGGCGTCGCCGCCGCCCTCGACCACGGTGGTCTCGTCCTTGGTGACGACCACCTTGCGCGCCGTACCGAGCACCTCGAGGCCCACGGTGTCGAGCTTGAGGCCCACGGTCTCCGAGACGACGGTGCCGCCCGTGAGGATCGCGATGTCCTGCAGGATCGCCTTGCGGCGGTCGCCGAAGCCCGGGGCCTTGACGGCCACGGACTTGAAGATCCCGCGGATCTTGTTGACGACGAGCGTGGCGAGCGCCTCGCCCTCGATGTCCTCGGCCACGATGAACAGCGGCTTGCCGGACTGGATGACCTTCTCGAGCAGCGGGAGCAGGTCCTTGACGTTGGTGACCTTCGACTCGACGAGCAGGACGTAGGCGTCCTCGAGCACGGCCTCCTGGCGCTCCGGGTCCGTCACGAAGTAGGCGGAGAGGTAGCCCTTGTCGAAGCGCATGCCCTCGGTGAGCTCGAGCTCGAGACCGAGCGCGTTGGACTCCTCGACGGTGATGACGCCTTCCTTGCCGACCTTGTCCATCGCCTCGGCGATGAGCTCGCCGATCGCGATGTCACCGGCGGAGATGGCGGCCGTGGCGGCGATCTCCTCCTTGGTCTCAACTTCCTTGGCTTGGGCCAGGAGCTGCTCGGTCACGGCGGCGACGGCCTTCTCGATGCCCTTCTTGAGGGCGATCGGGTTGGCGCCGGCGGCGACGTTGCGCAGACCCTCGCGCACGAGCGCCTGGGCGAGCACGGTGGCCGTCGTCGTACCGTCACCGGCGACGTCGTCCGTCTTCTTGGCGACCTCCTTGACGAGCTCCGCGCCGATCTTCTCGAAGGGGTCCTCGAGCTCGATCTCCTTGGCGATGGAGACGCCGTCGTTCGTGATGGTCGGCGCGCCCCACTTCTTGTCGAGCACGACGTTGCGGCCCTTGGGGCCGAGGGTGACCTTGACGGTGTCGGCGAGGACGTTGAGTCCGCGCTCGATGCCGCGACGGGCCTCCTCGTTGTGGGCAATGATCTTTGCCATGGGGGGTGTTCCTCCGTGGTGGCTTTCGGGTGGCCGGCTGATGCCCGCGACGGACGGACGGCGCCGACCCGGTCATGTCCCGAGACGACGCCGACCTCATCGGTCGGCCCTGCAATTCTGTCACTCTCACGTCGAGAGTGCTAATCCATGGTTAGCACTCTCCCCCGTCGAGTGCAACCCCTCTCCCCGCCGCATCCCCCGGCAGCGAGCGCTCAGGGCGCGAGCGAGGGCGGCTCGAGGGCGAAGACGTCGCGCAGCGCCCGGCGGGCGGCGTGCCAGCCCGTCATGCCGTGGACGCCGGGGCCGGGCGGGGCCGACGCCGAGCAGAGATACACGCCCGGCACCCCCGCGGAGTACGGGTCGCGCACCACGGTGGGGCGCGAGACGAGCCCGAGCGTGCTCAGCGCGCCGCCCGCGATATCGCCGCCCACGAGGTTCGCGTTGTGGTCGGAGAGCTCCGCGGCGGGGGTCGCGCGAGCGGAGACGATGACGTCGCGCACGCCGGGGGCGAAGCGTTCGAGCTGTCCGACGACGGCGTCCAGCGGGTCGGTCCGCGAGCCGATCGGCACGTGTGCGTACGCACCGACCGGGCGCCGCCCACCGACCGCCCGCCCAGGGACGGCCGCGGCCGGGTCCGCGAGGAGCACGTAGGGGCGCCGCGCGTGGTGTCCGGCTGCGGCGAGCCGTTCGGCGCGCCGCACCTGCTCCGCCGAGCCGCCGAGGTGCACGGTCGCGGCGCGGCCCACCCGCGGATCGGCCCACGGGATCGCGCCGTCGATCACGAGCTCGACGGTCGCGGCACCGATCCGACCGGGCCCGGCCCGGCGCCAGGACCGCTCGCGCGCGCCGAGCCGCGCACCGTAGACGCCCGCCACGGCGGCTGGCGCCGTGTCCCACAGGTACGCCCGGGCACGCGGTAGGTCCGCGAGCGAGCGGACCGCACGCCCCGTCTCGACGCGGGCACCGTGAGCGTGGAGGTCGGCGAGGAGCGCGTCGGCGATCGCCTGGGAACCACCCACCGGCACGGGCCAGCCCGCCGCGTGGGCCAGGGTTCCGAGCAGCAGCCCACCGGCTGTCCGCGCCGGCGAGCCCGGCCCGCTCGTCACGTGCCCGGCGACACCGGAGAACAGCGCATCGGCTCGCGCGCCCCACCAGCGGGATCCCGACGCCTGCGCGAACCCGCCCGCGAGCGCGACCGCGGCGTCGACCACCCCGCGAAGTGAACCGTCGCGCGACGGCCCGTCGGTGCGAAGGGCGCTCCCGGACCTCGCGGGTGACGTCGCGCCTGCGGACCTCGCGGGCCGCGTGGCACCCCCAGGGTTCGCCGGGCGTGCGGAGTCAGCGACGCCGAGTCCACGCGGCAGCCCCCGATGGTCCCCGAGGGCGAGGGCGACGACGTCGTCCACGCGCTCGACGAGCGGCCCGAACGCCCGCCCCCACGCGGGCGCGTCCAGCTCGCTGGCCGTGCGCGCGAGGTCCCGCCACGCGATGACGGCGTCCCCATCGTCGAGCGGGTGCGCGAAGGACGCCTCGGGAACCACGAGCTCCACCCCGCGCGCGGCGAGGTCGAACTCCCGGAAGAACGGCGAGGCGAGCGCGAGCGGATGCACCGCCGAACAGACGTCGACGTCGAGCCCGCCGACCCGCCGCGTGCGCAGGCCGCCACCGCCTCCCGGCTGCGCCTCGAGGACGAGCACGTCGAGCCCGGCCCGCGCGCACGTCACCGCGGCGGCCAGGCCACCAGGCCCGGACCCCACCACGACGACGTCGGTCATGGTTCAGGGCGTGAAGTCGGCCTCGAGCACCACCGTGATCGGATCGGTCGCACGCGCCGCGTCGAGCTCGACGTTCGTGATGCCCAGCTCTTCCGCGACGGCACGCGCGCTCGCCTCGAGCTCGTCGTCGTCCTCCGCGTAGAACACCGTCGACGCGGGGAGCGTCCCGGAGAAGTTGCCCGTCGCCACGTTGGTCCAGCCCGCGGCCTCGAGGGTGTCCCGAGCGCGACCCGCGAGACCGCCCGTCGACGTGGAGTTGAGCACCATCACCCGCGTGCCGAGGTCGGGTTCGACGGCGGGCTCCTCGGTCGTGGGTTCGTCGTCGGGCGTCGTCTCGTCGTCCGTCGTCGTCTCGTCGTCGGGGCTGGCCTCGTCGTCGGTCGAGGTGTCCTCGTCGTCGTCGTCGGGCTCGACGGTCGGCGTCACGGTGTCACCGTTCTGCTGCGTCGTCGTGCCGTCGCCGCCCATCCCGGGCAGGTCCCCCGTGGAGATCGCCGTCACGATGAAGTACGCGAGCAGCGGTCCGAGGATGATCGCAGCGAGGAACGGCACGAGCCGGCGCGCGAGCGACTTGGGCGCGCGGTGGGGCGAGCGCGGGCTCGAGGAGTCGACGAGGTCGAACTCGTCCGGCGGGTACTGAGAGCTGGCCTGGGGCACGGCGTCCAGGGTAGCGGGCCGGGACCGACTCAGCGCTCGACGCCGAGCCGACGCGCGGTGCGGCTGCGCTGGCGCTCGGCGCGCATGCGACGAAGGCGCTTGACGAGCATCGGGTCGTGGGCGAGCGCGGCCGGGTCGTCCAGGAGCGCGTTGAGCACCTGGTAGTACCGCGCCGGGGAGAGGTCGAACAGCTCGCGGATGGCCTGTTCCTTGGCGCCGGCGTACTTCCACCACTGCCGCTCGAACGCGAGGACGTTCTGGTCGCGCTCGGACAGCGTCGTCGTGCCGTGCTCGACCTGTACCGTCTGTGCGCCCATGTGCCCTCCTCGATGCCGGGTGCCGACCTGCGGCACCGCCCACCAGGCTAGTACGGAATGACACCCGTGTCATTCATCCGCTCCTCGCGAGTGAAACGGGTCAAACTGCCCGAAAAGCCGATAGCCTGCCGCTCGTGGCACACCGTCCGTTGAGCGAGCTGATGCATCCCACCTGGGCGGAGGTGCTCGCGCCGGCGGACGAGCAGATCCGCGCGATGGGCGAGTTCCTGCGAGCCGAGGTGCGCGACGGCCGCCCCTACTGCCCTCCTGGCCCGAGCGTGCTGCGCGCCTTCCAGGACCCGTTCGACGAGGTGCGCGTCCTGATCCTCGGCCAGGACCCCTACCCCACGCCGGGCCACGCCATGGGCCTCGCGTTCTCGGTGCGCGACGACGTCTCCCCGCTACCCGCATCGCTCGTCAACATCTTCAAGGAGCTGGTGGCCGACGTCGGCGTCCCCGCCCCTGCGAACGGCGACCTGTCCCCCTGGTCACGCCAAGGGGTGCTGCTGCTCAACACGTCGCTCACGGTCCGGGCGAGCTCGGCGGGTTCCCACCGCGGGCGCGGCTGGGAGTCCGTGACGGCGCTCGCGGTGGACGCCCTCGTGGCACGGGGCGGGCCGCTCGTCGCGGTGCTGTGGGGTCGCGACGCCCAGTCGGTGCAACGGGCGCTCGGCACCACCCCCGTCATCGCGAGCCCGCACCCGAGCCCGCTGTCCGCGCACCGGGGCTTCTTCGGCTCCAGGCCGTTCTCGCGGGTGAACGAGCACCTCGTCGCGCTCGGTGCCGCGCCGGTGAGCTGGGAGCTGCCGGCGGCGGTGGCCGGCTCGGGCGGGGCGGTCGGGGCGGCTCGCGGCTAGCGTCGCGTGGGTCGACGGCGCGTGGCCGACGGCGATCAGCCCTCGACGGGTGGCCGACGGCGACCACCCCGCGCCAGTCAGAACACGTCGGTCAGCCGACGTCGACGACTCGAGTCCCCACGACCTCTCGCGCGTCGATGGGTGCGCCGTCGGTGAACCACGCCACCGCGCCTGCCTCGAGGGTGACGGACTCGACGCCGAGCTGTTCGCCGTCGGCCCCGAGGACGGCGATCTGCACGACTCGCCCCGCGCACGTCTCGTCGTGGGACCTCGTCACGACACCCACGACGGCGTGCGCGCCGATCGTCGCGTCGTAGTCGACCTCGTAGCCGATCCGCACGCTCGCGGCGCAGTCCGCCACGGCGACCATCCCGGCGAACGACCGCTCGTGCTGGGCGGCCTGAGCGGATGCCATCATGCCGGCGACGGCGAACCCCGCGAGCGCCCCGGCCCACCGCAGGCGCCGCGACCGCCGGGCAGCCCGGCGGAGGCTTCGCTGGCCAGACCGGCCTCCGTTGGCGTCCATCTGTTGAGACTACGTTGGGTGATAACACCCCGGTGACCATGGGATCGTGACCACATCGGGTGAAGTAAACGCCCGAGAATGGAGCAATGGGGATGAGCCAGAAGCATGACGCGGTCGGAACGCCTCCCTGGCGAAGGTTCGTCGCCGTCGGCGACTCGTTCACGGAAGGGCTGTGGGGCGAGGCCGACGACGACGGCCGCCCGACCGGGTGGGCCGACCTGCTCGCCGCCGAGCTGTCCACCCGGCGGGTCGCGGCGGGTGCGACACCGCTCGAGTACGCGAACCTCGCCGTGCGCGGTCGGCTGCTGCGGCCGATCCTCACCCAGCAGGTCCCCGAGGCGCTCCGGATGGGCCCGGACCTCGTGAGCATCGTCGGTGGGGGCAACGACATGCTGCGGCCCGTGACCGACGTCGACGTCCTCGCGCGCAATCTCGAGGCAGCCGTCGTGCGGGCGCGTGCCGCCGGGGCGGACGTCCTCCTCGCGACCGGGATGGACGCCAAGGACAGCCCCGTGGTGGGACGGACGCGAACCCGCGTGGGTGTGTTCAACGCGCACATCTGGTCGGTGGCCCGGCGTCACGGAGCGCACGTGATCGACGTGTGGGGCATGCGCTCGCTGCGCGACTGGCGGATGTGGGCACCGGACCGGATCCACCTCAACGCCGAGGGCCACGCGCGGGTCGCCCAGGGGGCGCTCGAGGCGCTCGGCCTCGCCGTCGACCCCGACTGGGACACGCCGCTGCCCGCCGCCCCCGCGGTGACGTGGTTCGAGTCCGCGCGCTCGAACGCCGAGTGGACACGTGACTGGGTCGTGCCGTGGGCGACCCGGCGCTTGCGGCGGCAGTCCTCCGGCGACGCGATCACCGCGAAGCGGCCCGCGCCCGTGCCGCTCCCGTAGCCGCGCTTCCCGCGCGGCGGGCCGTCCTGGCCGGCGGGTGCTAGCAGCTCCCGCCAGGGCCGGCTTGCTCGAGCAGCTCGAAGTACGCAGGACTGCTCGCGGCCCACCCCGGCGCGCGTGCGGTGAACGAGGGTAGCGAATCGCACGAGTAACCCGGGTGGGGGATGAGCGAGCTGTGCAGCACGGTGGAGGTGGTCCAGCTCCAGCCCGAAGGTACGCCAGGCGCGTCCGACAGGTTGGTGGTGAAGAGGATCTCCTCGCTGTTGTCGGTCGCGATGCCCGGGGCCGTGAACCCGATGTTGAACTGCCGCACCCGAGAACCGGGTGCGCCGTAGCCACCCGACTGCGTGACCGTGGACCCCTGGCACGTCCTACCTGGGACGGGGTTGGCGGTTCCCGCGTAGACGACCGTGCATCCCGTGGTTGGCGCCGGCGGCCCGTAGACCCACGTCGCCGGCACGGCGACCCCACCGATCTCGACCGTTGCAGCCATGTTGGCCACCGGCGTGAAGGACGGTGACATGGGGGACACGACCGTCGAGGGGCCGGTGACGGTGCCCGTGCCGGTGGTCGACTGCGGCGTGATGACCCGGACCACCTGGGCATCGTCCATGCGGAACGCGGCGTTCGGGTTGCTACCGGCGTCGCCGCGCGTCTCGATGATGAAGATGACCCGGTCGGAACCCGTGGGCCGGGTCCACGTGAACGCGACGCGGACCCACTGGGTCGTGGTGGCGGTCACGGCGAGGTCGTAGTTGTTGGCGTAGCTGCTCGCACCGTGCTGGATCGTGGCGACGAACTGCGGGGCGCCCGTGGTGCCCGCTGGCAGCCTGACCCAGGCCGAGAACTCGTGGGTGGAGCCGATCGGGACCTGCGAGGTCAGGTCCACCTGCGCGCCGTGCCAGGCTTGCGTCCGGTTGGTGACCGCCGCCGCCCAGCTCCCGGTGCGCGGCGGGGGACTACCCGCGTTCGTCCTTGCAAATGACGCCCCACGGGCACCCCATCCGCCGAGGCTGGTGGACTCGAACCCCTGGGTGTGGATAGGAGCCGGTTGAGTCACGTTCTCCGCGAGCTGCACCGCGATGCTCTCGCCCAGACAGGCTGGGTCGATCCCGTCGACCCGCACGCTCGTGGCCGGAGCCGGGTTCGTGGTCGTCACGGTGACAGGGTCCTGGCCGGGTACGCACGGCTCCTGCCACGTGCCCGCGGAGGCCTGCGCGGTGAACACCGCCGGGTCGGTCCAGGCCGAGGTGGTCGGCGACGCCGCTCCGGCGAGCAGCAGGACACCCGCCGCCGCGATCGCGGCGGCCGCGCGCAGCCTCGAGATCACGGGTTCTCCCCCCGTCGACGCGTCGCGAGGAGCAGCACGAGACCGAGAACGGTGAGCGCGACGGCAGCCACGAGCAGACCCCGAGCGGCGAACCCGGTCGGTGGCAGCCCACCTCCGTCGTCGTCGTCCGCCACCCTCTCCACGAGACGGATGCGACCCTCGATCTCTGACCGCGCCCCGGCCGGAGCACCCTCACCGAGCCGGATGTCGACGGTGAGCGCGTACGTCCCGCTCGGCACCCTCCGGCCCTCGCCGGACTCCGTGACCGGGATGCATCCACCCGTCCCCGAGGGGCACAGGGACACCGCCCACACGAAGGCATCGGCAGTGTTCTCCAGCTCGGTGACCCGCACGTCGGTCAGTGTCGCCTCGACCGCCACCTCCACGGGCGCCGAGTCGCTGCGCTGCTCTCCGGGGACCATGCCCGTGAACGCGAAGTGGATGGTCGGCTCGGCCACCACCTGCCCCTGGGCGCCAGTGACCCCGAGCAGCACCGCGGGCACAGCGAGGAGCAGCGCGGCAGCGAGGCTGCCGGCCGCCCAACGTGTGCGATGCATGGTGACTACTCTCCGTGGTGCGGGGTGACCGATGGGCCGAGGGCCGCTCGGCCTCGGGGCGATGACGAGGGCACGAGCACGAAGCCGATCAGTGCGACGATCGCGACGAGCAGCGGGATGACGACGCCGGGCTTGGCGAACGTCGCGATCACGAAGCCCGCGCCCGGGACCTGCCACGCCGGCTGCCACACCGTCCCCTCGACCTCGTAGACCTCGCCGTCGGGCGCCTCGTTGGCGTCTCCCCGCATCCGTACCTGCGCGGACTGCGGCCCGGTCGTCTCGATGCCGATGATGCGGTGGGTGACCGTGCTGCCCGTCACCGCGCTGGGCAGGGAAGCGACCTGGCCCACTTCGAGCTCGCCGACGGCGGTCCGCGTCGCGACGAGCAGGTCACCGGTGGCGATCTCGGGCTGCATCGATCCGGACACCACCACGAGCGGCTGGATCCAGCCAGCCACGGTCAGTGCCCACGCGAGCGCGCACACGATGCCCACGGCGGCAGCCGCCGTGAGCACCGTGTTGCCCACGAACCTCAGTATGCGCACGACTGGCTCCGGTGGGACCGACCCGGTTGGGGTGTGCTCCACCATCTCCGGTCGGTCAGTCGGTCGTTCCCGTCACGACGACGTTGAAGGCACCGGTCGCGCCCTGGTAGCCGGTGTCGGCGTCGCCCCAGTCGGGCGCCGTGACGGTCACCGTGAAGGACACCTCGTCCTCGGGGTCGAGCACCTCGCCGACGATCGCGCCGACCGTGATCGTGGCTGGCGCCGTCCCGGCGAACAGCGGGCCCGTGACGTCCTGGGCGGCAGCCGACTCGATCGTCAGCGGCAGCGAGCCGTCGTTGCGCAGCCACAGCGTGACCTCGCGAGCCTCACCGGGGGCGATGTTCTCGAAGTACTCCGGCGCGAGAGGGATGACGACGGCGTCGGCCAGGTCGTCCGCGTCGATGAATGTGCCGGGACCGGTGCCGGTGGCATCCGGCAGCGCCGCCTGGAGCTCGACGTCGCCCGCCGTGGCCTCGGCGGAGAACCAGGCCTGGTCCGTCCATGCCGCCGTGGTCAGCGCGGCGCCGACGCCGAGGACGGCGACACCCGCCAGGACGAGCTTGATGATCGTGCCGCGGTTGCGGCGCGAGCTGTTCGTGACCTGCGTGGACATGGGGAGCTCCCTCTCCTCCGCGGCCCACCCTGATGGTGGGCCTCAACGTGCGGTCAGCACGGGGAGATGGGACATCACGCCGCGCCGTCCACTCGTCACGGTAGGTGTGGGCGGTGCAATCCGCACTCCGGGGGGCGGCCCGAGAGTCAGCCGGTGGAGTCGGGACCGGTCACGGTCATCGAATCAACTGATGACGGTGAGCTGAGTGGAGAACGATCCAGAACCGGAGTGAGAGTTCCCGAAGTTCAGGTAGACGGTGGGCAGTGCGCTACCGGTCACGCCCCACCCCTCGATTGTCGAAGTAGCCCACGACTGACCCGAGCCGAGGGTGACGTGCGGACTCAGGTCGACATTGGAGGCGATGCGGTGCGAGCTTCCAGTCGGCACGCCCGTGTAGCTGAAGTGGAGGGTGACCTGTCGATGCGTGATGGGCGTCGGCCAACTGCTGCCGAGGGTGACGTGAGTGAAGCTGCACCCAGCAGTGGGGTGTGTTGTCCATCCAGAACCCGAGTTGACCTCCACGCGACACCAGGTGGTGGCGACTGGCGGCGTGTAGCTCCACGTCGACGGGATGGGCCAGCCGCCGATGGTGACGTAGGTCTGGTGCGTGGTGGTGGGCGTATAGGCGGGCGACGCGGTGTTGATGGTCATGGAGCCACCGCCCGAGGGGACGTTCGCGGAGGTCGTGGTCGACGTGGCCCCCGCGGTCGTGTACACGCGGACCACGATCGGCAGGCCGGCACAGCTCGCGTGGATCCCGGAGACGTCGACACGCGTCGTCGTTCCCGTCACCCCGGGCGTGGTGGTCGCGACGCCGTCGAGGTCGCAGCGCTCGCGTGCCTCCATGTGCTGGCGGGCGACGGCCCCGAGGTTGAGCTGCGCAGCGCTGGCGATGGTGAGGCTTGCGATCACGCTGGCTAGCGCAAGCACCGCGAGCGCAGCGACGAGACGACGGCGTGACGGTCGACGGAGTGTCATTCCGCCTCCGTCCGCTGCAGCGAGGCTGCTTCGTCCGCGGCCGGGAAGCCCGGCTGGGGGAGCTCGAGGGCGTCCGCTTCGTCGGCGGGCTCAGGGTCCTCGTCGTCTTCGCCCCAGGGCCACAGCAGCAGGGCGCCCGCGAGGACGATGAGGGAACCCCACAACCAGGGGGACATGATCCAGGTGGCCACGAGGCCGATCTTGGGGACGTGGATGCGGGCGGTGCCGAGCACCTCGTCGTTCGTGGGCGTGAACGGGTCGAGCCAGGAGTTGTTGTCACCCTGGAGGACCCAGCCGGACTCGCCGTCGCCGTCGATGATGCGGTGGATGATGCGGCCGCCCCCGATCGACTCGGGCTGGTACACCGCCACGTCGCCCACCTGGGGTTCGCCGCACCGTGAGATCACGAGGTCACCGGTGTAGTACGTAGGCTCCATCGACTCGCCGGAGACGATGGTGAGGGTCGTGCAGCCGCCCAGCGAGGACGGCCAGAGGAAGAACGCAGCGAGACCGGCGAGGACGAAGAAGACCACCTCGGAGACATGGCCGAGCAACCGGTGCGACAGTGCGCGCTCCGGTTGCTCGGCCATGGTCATCCCGTCCATCTCGCTTCAGGCGCTCAGCGCCGGTGATCAGGAGTGGATGGTGAGCGCAACGCCCTCGACGTCCGCGACGTCGACATCGCTCGAAGCGAAGTTCACCGCGAAGCTCGCCGAAGCCACCGTGCCAGTGACCTGGGCAAGCGAGTCTCCGTTCTCATCCACGAGGTTGGCGACATAGTTGAGCGGGAAGCAGTTCGGGTTCACGTTGCCGAAGGTGGCCGTCGTGACCTCGTAGGCGCCGGCGGCGAACGTCGGGGTGCCGAACGAGACGGTGATGTCGTCACCGACCGGCTGGCAGTCGGCGAGCACCTGCACGCCGGCCTGGAGGTTGGAGTTCACGTTCAGCGTGAGCTGCGACGCGGCGGCGAGGGTGAGACCCGCGACCCCGACGATGCCGAGCGCGACGGCGAGACCCTTGCGGCGGTTGTTCTTCTTCTCAGACATGGTGCTTCTCCTTGAGTGATGTGCAGCGGATGGACGGTGCGGGACGAGTCCCGCGGCCGGACGGAGCCGGCAGTTCGCGATGTGAAGTTGTCTCGTGGTGCGGTGCCCGGTCAGTAGATGGCCAGGGCGATCCTCACCACGCTGTTCTGGCTGACCCCCGAGGGCAGGTTGACCGAGAATGACGATGCCGACGGCACCGCGGCGGTCACCTCAGAGCCAAGGAGGTTGTTGGACGTGCCGAGGAACGCGACCCGGTACGTCCTCGTGTAGCAGCTCGTGTGGATGTTGGAGAACGTGACCGCGTTGGACACGTAGTTGCCGCCGGAGAGAGACGGCGTGGCGAAGGTGACGCCGATGGTGCTGGCAGTCGGCTGGCAGTCGGCCGCAACATCGACGGCACCGGCCTGGACCGATGTCGGGGCGGTCAGATTGAGCTGGGCCGCTGAGGCGAACGAGAGACCAAGCCCTCCGACCACCGCCAGAGCGATGGCGGCCACCTTGCGGCGGCTCGTCGACTTCTTGGTGGCAGGCATGGTTGGCTCCTGGGGCGCAGTCCGGAAAGAGTGGATGTGATGGCCATCGCTGGCCCTTGCGGTTCGTTCTTCGCACTGGAACCGCTCGCCGCTTCGTGGCTCGGGCCCCAACATAAGAGTGCTTCGGCGTCACATCCGACGAACCTCTAGGTGCTAACCCCTGAGACCGCTCCCATTTCTCGAAAACGTTTTACGCGAGGTGGGGCGATACGGACACATCGAGCGGGTGAAAAACTCCTCGGCGCTCAGGAACGTCTTCAGTGCCCAGGGGCATCGACGCTCTCGAGGGGCAGCCACGCCGTGACGGTCGCACCCGCACCGGGCATCGACGAGATGTCGAGACTCCCGCCCACGATCGCGAGCCGGTCGTGCAACCGGGCGAGCCCGGAGCGTTGAGCGGCGTCGGACGCGGATGAGTCGTAGCCACGGCCGTTGTCGGTCACGACCACCTGCAACCTCCCCGCCTCTTCCCGGATCACGACGTCGAGCCGCGTCGCACCACCGTGCCGCAGGGCATTCGTGACTGACTCCTCGACCACGCGGACGGCGAGCAGCCGCTCGGTCTGGCTCAGAGCCGGCGCGGCGGGGTCGTCGAGCCGGCGTACGGCGTCGGACACCACGAGACGTGTGCCGATGAGGGTGGGCAGGCGCCCGAGCAGGCTCCGCACGGCGGGCACCATGCCGATCTCGATGGCGTCCGGGTAGAGCAGCCGGCTCATCTCGCGCACGTCGCCCTCGCGCGCGATCTCCATCTCCGCCACGGCGTGGCGCAGCTGGGCGATGTCGGCGTCGGACACCTCGCGCTGCTCAAGGTGACCCGAGACCTCCTCGAGGCGCCGTGCGATGAGCACGAGGCGCTGCTGCAAGGAACCGTGCAGGCCCTCGGCCACCTCGCGGCGCACGCGGATCTCTTCGTGGGCCAGCGCCTGGAGCGCGTAGTGGACGTGCAGCTCGTTGGTGGTCGCCGCACGTTCCTGCTCCTGCACCTTGCGCCGCGTCCACATGTGGCTCAGCGCGATGCCGTTGGACGTGA
>Ga0160449_1000354_pt1 | contig 31161 bp, 29 predicted proteins | sample HID1975I_E1MG_FD_108216 | JGI IMG/M metagenome (GOLD analysis project Ga0160449, IMG submission 108216) | Enriched soil microbial communities from UW Madison campus, WI, USA - HID1975I_E1 MG | ecosystem: Environmental > Terrestrial > Soil > Unclassified | place: USA: Madison, Wisconsin...
ATTGCGATTGACAGAGCTAAAGAATTATTTGGTGCTGAATATGCAAACGTACAGCCTCACTCTGGTTCTCAGGCAAATACTGCTGTTTACCATGCGTGTCTAAATCCTGGTGATACTATTTTAGGTTTCGATTTATCTCACGGAGGGCACTTAACTCATGGTTCTCCTGTAAACTTCTCTGGTCGTTTATACCGTCCTGTTTTTTACGGTGTAGATGCTGAGACTGGTCGTTTAGATTATGATAAAATTCAAGAAATTGCAACTAAAGAACAGCCAAAATTAATTATCGCTGGGGCTTCGGCTTATTCTCGTGATATGGATTTTGCTCGTTTCAGACAAATTGCTGACAGCGTAGGAGCAATTTTATTTGCTGATATTTCTCACCCTGCAGGTCTTATTGCTAAAGGATTATTAAGCGATCCAATTCCACATTGTCATATTGTTTCTACAACAACTCACAAAACATTACGTGGGCCACGTGGAGGTTTGATCTTAATGGGAAAAGATTTCGAAAACCCACAAGGTTTAAAAACTCCTAAAGGAGAAATCAGAATGATGTCTTCATTATTAGATTTAGCTGTTTTCCCAGGAAATCAAGGTGGACCTTTAATGCACATTATTGCTGCTAAAGCGGTTGCTTTTGGTGAAGCGCTTAAAGATGAGTTCTTTACTTATGCAATGCAATTACAAAAAAATGCAAATGCAATGGCAGATGCTTTCGTAAAAAGAGGTTACAACATTATCTCTGGCGGAACTGATAACCACATGATGCTTATTGACTTAAGAAATAAAAATATTTCTGGTAAAGAAGCTGAAAACGCATTAGTAAAAGCTGAAATTACAGTAAATAAAAACATGGTTCCGTTTGACGATAAATCACCATTTATCACTTCTGGAATTCGTGTTGGAACAGCTGCAATCACAACTCGTGGTTTAGTTGAAAAAGATATGGAAACTATCGTAGCTTTAATCGATAAAGTTCTTACTGATCACACAAACGAAGATCTTATCGAAGAAGTTGCAGAAGAAGTTAACGAATTAATGAGCGAAAGACCAATTTTTGCATATTAAGAAATAGTTTCAAGTTTAAAGTTTCAAGTTTAAAGTTTTACGCTGTTCGAAAGACAGTTTGAAACTTTAAACTTTTTTCGTTCCTAAAAGAACCTGAAACCTGAAACCTGAAACCTGAAACCTGAAACAAAATAACAAAAGACTATGGGCGTACTAAGATTACAATTGCCAACCGACCCAAGATGGGTAAATATTGTTGAGAAAAACATAGAAGAAATCTTGACAGATCACGCGTGGTGCGAGCAGAAAGCAGCAACAAATGCGATCACGATTATTACAAACAATTCAGAACATCAAGATCTTGTTCAGGATTTATTGGCACTTGCCAAAGAAGAAATTGATCATTTTGAGCAAGTTCATAATATCATTATCAAAAGAGGATTAAAACTTGGGCGTGAGCGTAAAGATGATTACGTAAACGAATTATACCAATACATGAAAAGAAGCGGCGACGGAAGCCGTGTTTCTGGACTTGTAGAAAGATTATTATTCTCTGCAATGATTGAGGCTAGAAGCTGTGAGCGTTTCAAAGTTCTTTCTGAAAACATAAAAGACGAAGAACTTGCTGTGTTTTACAGAGAATTAATGGAAAGCGAAGCTGGACATTATACAACTTTCATCACATACGCTCGTAAATACGGAAAAGGAATCGATGTTGAAAAGCGCTGGAGAGAATGGTTAGAATTTGAAGAATCTATCATTACTAATTACGGAAAAGGGGAAACTATTCACGGATAAAGTTTTTTGTTTCAGGTTTATTTTTGTTTCAAGTTTCAGGTTGATAAACTTTGTGAATCTTTGTGAATCTTTGTGAAATAAAAAAATCAGTAAAAATCAGCGTTTTCGCGATAGCGAATCCGTTTAATCCGTGTTCTATTTACGCAATAATTTAAATCTAAAATCTACAATCTAAAATCTAAAATTCCCTATATTTGAGAGTAACCAAAATCTTGAAGTATGAGAATAGAAATGGATTTAAAGCTAGGCTTTAAAGATGTAATGTTTAGACCAAAAAGATCGACGCTTAAAAGCCGTTCTGAAGTTTCTTTAGAACAAAATTTCAAGTTTTTGCATAGCACAGCATCTTGGACAGGAATTCCGATAATGGCTGCCAATATGGATACCGTAGGAACTTTTGAAATTGCGAAAGTCTTAGCGGGAGAAAAACTGTTTACTGCAATTCATAAACACTATACTTTAGAACAATGGAATAATTTCTTGAAAAATGTAACTCCAGATTTCTACGATTATATTGCTGTAAGCACAGGAACAGGAAAAGAAGATTTCGAAAAGATTGGAAAAATAATTACTGCAAATCCGTTATTGAAATTTATCTGCATTGATGTTGCAAATGGTTATTCGGAGCATTTCGTTCAATTCTTAAAGAAAACCCGTAAACAATATCCAGATAAAATTATTATTGCAGGAAATGTTGTGACAGGAGAAATGACCGAGGAACTTCTATTAGCTGGTGCTGATATAGTAAAAGTTGGAATTGGTCCTGGTTCTGTTTGTACAACTCGTGTTAAAACAGGCGTTGGTTATCCGCAATTATCGGCAATTATCGAATGTGCCGATGCCGCGCACGGTTTAGGCGGACACATTATAAGCGATGGCGGTTGTACAACTCCAGGTGATGTCGCCAAAGCTTTTGGCGCTGCGGCTGATTTTGTAATGCTTGGCGGAATGCTTGCAGGACATTCTGAAAGCGGCGGTGAACTAATAGAAGTAAAAGGAGAGAAATTCAAACAGTTTTACGGAATGAGCTCCAAAACAGCAATGGACAAACATGCAGGAGGTGTTGCAGAATATAGAGCAAGTGAAGGAAAAACAGTTCAGGTTCCGTTTAAAGGAGACGTTATTCATACTGTTTTAGATATATTAGGAGGAATAAGAAGTACTTGCACTTATGTAGGAGCTTCAAGATTAAAAGAATTGACTAAACGAACGACTTTCATCCGCGTAAGCGAACAGGAAAATCAAGTTTTTACAAAATAATATGATTATAATTACCGAAGCATCTCTTGAAGATATTACTAAAATTCAAGAAATTGCAAACATTACATGGCCGATAACTTATGGTGAAATTCTAACAAAAGAACAGTTAGATTATATGTTGGATTTGATTTATTCTGATGAGGCATTATCAAAACAAATCCAGAATAAAGAACAGTTGTTTTATTTAATTTCAGATTCTAATTCTGTAATCGGATTTATTGGAATTGAGCATAATTATAAAAACGAACCAATTACCAAAATTCATAAAATCTATCTTTTGCCAGAAACACAAGGAAAAGGTTTCGGCAAAATAGTGTTTGAAGAAATTGCAAAAATGGCTTTAGAGAATAATTCGAATGAACTTTTATTAAATGTAAACCGATTTAATACAGCGTTGAATTTCTACAAAAAACTTGGTTTCGAAATCAAAGAAACGGTTGATATAGAAATTGGAAATGGGTATTTAATGGAAGATTATGTGATGGGGAAAAATATTTAAAAGTAGTTTTTTCTTAATCTTGTCATTTCGACGAAGGAGAAATCACACAAGTATTTCCGCAAAGTAAATCGCCAATCTTTGTCGAGTTTCGAGTGTGATGCCGAGGAACGAGGAGTCACAAACTGTACATATTTGGCTCATTCAACTCACAATCACATCATGTTTAAATAATAACCCTTTCACTTCTTTCAAAGAAAAAACAGCTTTCTTTAATTTAGTTTTCGATGGATCAATAGTATAATTATAACTCGTTTTAAAATCGGCTTTGTTGGCAATTGCTTTTGCAAATTCAGCGCGGTATAAATCGCAATTGTCAAAAATTACGCTAGTTAGATCTGTAGCCATAAAATCTACAGCAATTAAACTGCAATTTGTAAATGGAGTTCCTTTTAGTTTTAAAGTGTAGAATTTCGAGAAATCCAAAATGCTGTGATTAAAGCGAACTTCAAAAATCAATTTATCACACATCGCAAAATTCACATCTTTAATTTCACAACGGTTAAAAGTAGCTGTTCTAAAGGCAACATAATTAATTTTTGCTTCACTGAAAATGCAGTCATTAAAAACGCAGTCGATAAAAGTTACAGCAAGAAAAGTACAGGCAGAGAAATTACAATTATTAAAAACACAGCATTCGAAATCTTTAAAATTAAGATCATCTTTGCCATAAATAACTGTATTGTATTCTTTATCAAGAAAATATTCGCTTTCTTTTTTCAACTGTATTGTGATAATTATTTGTGGCTGAAAAGGTAATAATTTACCACAAAATATTCTGCGTTAATCGCAAATGATTTTGATTTCATTCGCATTTTTTATCCATAATTTGATGTAGCTTTACACTTATTTTTTTAAGTAAAAACATATCATTTTATTATATGGAACCAACAAGAAAGGAACATGATTTTTTAGGAGAATTAGAAATTCCGAATCATTTATACTACGGAATCCAGACTTTTAGAGCTGTAGAGAATTTCAATATTACAGGAATTCCGATTTCAAAAGAGCCTTTATTCATCAAAGCTTTAGGTTATGTAAAAAAAGCTGCAGCTTTAGCCAATAAAGATTGTGGTGCTATTGATGCAAAAATAGCAGAAGCAATTTGTTACGGAAGCGATCAGGTAATTGCTGGTAAATTTGATCAGGAATTTGTGAGCGATTTAATTCAGGGTGGCGCGGGAACTTCGGTAAATATGAATGCCAACGAAGTTATTGCGAATATCGGCTTGGAATATCTTGGTCATAAAAAAGGAGAATACAATTTTCTTCATCCAAACAATCATGTCAACTGTTCTCAGTCTACAAACGACGCTTATCCTTCTGCTTTTAGAATTGCTTTGTATTTGAAAATGGAAAGTTTTATTAAAACTTTTGCAGGTCTTGAAGTTGCTTTTGCAAAAAAAGGAGAAGAGTTTAAAGAAGTTTTAAAAATGGGAAGAACACAATTGCAAGATGCTGTTCCGATGACTTTAGGACAAGAGTTTAAAGCTTATGCCACAACAATTGGCGAAGATATTCAACGCTTAAAAAATGCTCAAGAATTATTGTTGGAAATCAATATGGGAGCAACGGCGATTGGAACAAAAGTTAACGCACCAGAAGGATATCCTGAAATTTGTGTAAAATATTTGGCAGATGAGGTTGGAATTCCTTTAACGCTTTCGCCAGATTTGATTGAAGCAACGGTAGATACAGGCGCTTACGTTCAGATTATGGGAACATTAAAACGTTCTGCTGTTAAGATTTCTAAAATCTGTAACGATTTACGATTGTTGAGTTCAGGACCAAGAACTGGTTTAAATGAAATCAATTTGCCAGCGCGCCAGCCAGGTTCATCAATTATGCCAGGAAAAGTAAATCCGGTAATTCCAGAAGTGGTAAACCAGACTTGTTTCTATGTGATTGGACAAGATTTAACGGTTACAATGGCGGCAGAAGCAGGACAATTACAGTTAAACGTTATGGAACCAGTTATTGCTTTTGCGATGTTTACATCTTTAGATTATCTTTCAAATGCGATTCAGACTTTAATTGATAAATGTATTAACGGAATTACAGCAAACGTTGATCATTGTTATAATATGGTAATGAACAGCATCGGAATTGTAACGCAGTTAAATCCAATTATTGGTTACGAAGAAAGTGCGAGTATTGCCGGTGAAGCTTTAAAAACGAACAAAAGCGTACATCAAATTGCAGTTCTGGAAAGAAAATTAATTACTCAGGAAAAATGGGATGAAATTTATTCTTTAGAAAATTTGATCCATCCAAAGTTTATTACGAAATAAGATTTATTCTAAAAACAAAAAAGCCGTCAATTACTAATTGACGGCTTTTTTAATTTATTCAGTGGTTATTCTTAGTTGATTATTTTATAAAATAAACCAGCCATAAAAACAAATGCAATGAGACATAATATATTAACTCCGAAAACTTTTAAGTATTTTTTTACGGCAGTATCATCACTTCTAAAAAATGTATAATTCATAACGGTTGCAACCCCGCCAATAAATCCACCAATTGCCCCGCCGCTAAGTACAACAAGAATAGGGAGTCCGCCGATAATATATTCGTACCATTTTAATTTAGCTGCCATGCGGTGTTTTTGACCATTTATATTTAAGCATTGTGCAGAAATATCTGGAATATTGGCTTTAGGAAAAGCTTTAACTATTTCATCATTAGCTCTTTTTATTAAAAATGGTTTCCCTTTTTCTTTGCTTTGTTCTACAAGAATACCATTTTGTTTTAAAGTTGCTTTTCCTGAAAAGATATTATTTTCATATTCAAATTTGTCATTTGGAAAATCTGGAAGGGTAAATTCAAAATTATTTTTCATTTTATGTATGCTTTTTATTTTTTAATGTTCTCAAAATGAGATTAATACTTGTTTTATAAATATTTTACAAAATTACTCTGTGCTGATTTTCAATTATGTTCCTAAAAGCCAAAAAAATAATAGAATAAGATTTTTTATTACATAGATAAATCTGAAAAATCTAAAGATTTGTTTTGTGTAAAATATTGAAAATAAACACTATATTTACTATAGGTTACTGGTTTTTATTAAAATAAACTTTTCTTAAATGGTGAATTTTTTAAAAAATAATGCCTTTCAGTACAAGTATAAAATCTTAGGATTATTATTTTTTATCTCATCTACTGCATTTTCTCAAGAAGAAATAACGAATCCAGAACTTTGTCCGCCCAAAACCATTTTTGATATTTTTAAAAAACAAGACGACGCTTTAGTCGTTAAACCCACAAAAAATAATTTCTTTTTAGTAATTCCAGCTATTGGTTCACAGCCTGCAACTGGATTTTTTTTTGGTGCTGTTGCGCAGTATACTTTCAAAGGAAAAGAAGAAAAAGCGAAGTATTCGATTGCTAATGTGGGAATTACTTATACATTAAAACACCAATGGCTGGTGAATATCAAAAATAATATTCTGCTAAAGAACAATAAAATCTTTTTGAGCGGCGACTATCGATTGTATTTGTTTTCGCAGCCCAATTATGGACTTGGAACAGATATCATTCCGCCGAGACGCGATAGGAGTCCAAGTTTTAGTATCGATTCTATCGCTCAGGATATGGATTATAATTATTTAAAATTTCACCAAACCGTTTCTTTTGAAGTTCGGAAGAATTTTTATGTTGGCGGAGGTATCAATATTGATTGGTATTCGAATATAAAAGACAAAGAATTAGATGTAGAAAACGGAAACTTGACCTATCATTACAATTACAGCCAAAAATATGGTTTTAATAATTTAGAATATTTTCTCAATGGTATGAGTCTTAATTTGGTTTATGATTCACGTGATAATCAGGTAAATGCATCTAAAGGATGGTTTGCTAATATTAATTATAGATTTAATCCCGTTTTGTTTAATAATCAGGAATATAGTAATGTTTTGTTTGCAGAATACAAACACTTTATACCTGTTTCCCATAAAAATCCAAATTATATTTTAGCCATTTGGACATACGGACAATTTGTAACCCGAGGAAAAGTTCCGTACTTAAATTTGCCCGCAATTGGCTGGGATCAGCGCAGCAGAAGCGGTGAAGGCTACACACAAGGATTATTTCGAGGAAACGGCTTGGTTTATTTATCTACAGAATTTAGATTTCCAATAACCTGCAATCAATTATTAAGCGGAACTGTTTTTACCAATTTTGTTACTGCCAGTAACTCAGATAGTAATCTAGCACTTTTTAAATCAATTCAGCCCGCTGCCGGGATTGGTTTACGACTTTTAATTGATAAAGCAACAAAAACAAATTTGATTTTAGATTATGCATGGGGCAATAATTCAAAAGCTTTTTATTTAAATGCAGGAGAGACTTTTTAAGATGTTAAGTTTTTAATATTCAATTCTTTGAATCTATATATTTAAGTTTTTTCTTTCGAAAAATATTCTTTTTTTGAAAGAAAAAAGCTAAATTTGGTTATCCATTTAACAATCAAAATCAAAAATTATGAAACAGTACAGTTTATTATTAGTTGTATTTCTGTCGGCGATAGGAATGCAGGCTCAGGATGCAAGGTCTTTTTCGCTTAATTTGTATGGCGGTTATAATTTTTCAGATAAGCTGGATTACGACGGTTATTCTGCAACAATAGAAGATGGCTTTCAATACGGAGCAGGGTTTGAGTATTTCTTTTCAACCAATAACTCAGTCGAGTTAAAGTATTTAAGATCAGATGTTAAAATACCATTATATAATCCTTCTGGAGCTCAAATCAACACAAACGATAAGGGAGCATTTAATTTCATTCTAGCAGATTTTACCCATTATTTTGATACAGGTTCAAATCTTCTGCCTTATTTGGGTGCTGGTGCTGGAGTTGGTATTGTAGAATCACCTCAGGGTGGAAGCGGTACTTATTTTGCCTGGGATGTAAAGGGCGGGGTAAAAATAAAAACGGCTTCATCGGTATCTGTAAATATTAATGCTTATTTACAATCCATGTCGGCTGCGGTGGGCGAAAGTTACTATTGGTCCTATTGGGTAGGTCCAGTAGCATTTGAAGATTATATTTCTACTTATCAGTTTGGACTTGGAGCGGTTGTGAGTTTTAATTTCAAAAATTAGTAATTATAAGGCATTAAATGCAAAATAAATATCAAAAAGCAGGCTATTAGGTCTGCTTTTTTTATTCTTCATAATTAAATCATAATTTGCAAATATGTGCCGTTTTTGTTAAATTCAATTCTTATTTTTGTTGTATATACAAACTTCTTAAGATGAAATTACTAATAGTCGAAGACGAACCAAATCTATTATCTATTCTGCGTAAAGGATTTGCCGAAAATAATAATGAAGTAAGTGTGGCTCTAGACGGTAAAACTGCTCTGGAGATGATTCATAATTATACTTTTGATGTTGTAGTTTTAGATGTAATGCTTCCAGATATTAACGGAATTGAAATTTGCAGAAGGCTTCGTGCCAGCAAGAATTTTGTGCCAATTTTACTTTTAACAGCTTTAGGAACTTCAGAAAACATCGTGACTGGTCTTAACGCCGGCGCCGATGATTATTTGGTAAAGCCTTTTAAATTTGGAGAATTAGATGCTCGTGTTAATGCACTTTACAGAAGATCGCATCAAGAAACAGAGAAAATTGATACTATTACAATTGGTGATCTTGAGATCAATGGACGTGCTAAATCGGTAAAGAGAGGTGGAGAAAACATTGTTTTAACTGCAAAAGAGTTCAAACTATTGTACTATCTGGCAAAAAATACGGGTCGAATTGTTTCGCGCGATCAGATTTTAGATAATGTCTGGGATATTAATTTTGACATGAATACGAATGTTGTTGATGTATATATAACCTATTTAAGAAGAAAAATTGATAAGCCTTTTGATACCAAACTCATTCACACGATGAAAGGATTGGGTTATGTTATAAAACCATAAGATGGACATTAGAAAAAAAATTACTTTTAACTACGTTGCCCTTTCTACCTTTAGTACCTCACTATTGTGTATCATTGTTTTTTTCTTGTTTAGAGAAAACAATCGTTATCACTTTTTAAAACGTTTAGATGACAGGTCAAAAATTGTAGCATCAATACATTTTCAAAAAGATCCGGAGAAAATAAAATATTATAAGAATCTTCAAAAAAATGGTCTGGAAGAATTAATCGAAGAAGAAGAATATGTATTAAAAATCAACAGCCATAATAGTTTTGATTATAATACAAATCTTAATCTTCCGAATACTTTTTATACCAATATTTTAAGCACAGGAAAAGACTCATACGAAAAAGATAATAAATATTATTTAGGCCAGATTTTTGAAGAAAACGGACAAAAATATATTGTAATTGTCGGCGCAAGAGATCGCAAAGGAAAAGATACGACTGTTTATATTGTCAAAATTATGCTTTTTGGGGGAATCGGTTTTGTGATTCTTGCCTTTCTTTTAGGACGTTTTCTAGCCAAACGTGTCATTAATCCTGTTGCGCGAATTACTAAAGAAGTAAAGAGAATTAGTGCGTCGAATCTTCATAATCGTCTTCCTGAAGTTAAAAACTCTGATGAAATTTCAGATCTGACCAATACTTTTAATAATATGCTGGACAGGCTGGAAACCTCTTTTGAAATCCAGGCTAATTTTATTAATAATGCTTCTCACGAATTAAAAACGCCAATAACAACTATTATTGCCGAAGCAGAAATTATGCTGCTCAAAGAGCGAGAAGTTCAAGAATACGTACAGTCTTTAGAAAATATCTATAGTCAGGCATCTAGATTAGGAAACTTAACGGAAAGTCTCTTAAAATTGACTCAAACAGGTTATGACGGTCAAAAACAAGTATCTGACATTGCTAGAATTGACGAATTATTAATGGATGTAAAATCGGATTTGGATAAAATATTTCCAGGAAACCGAGTGAGCATTAAGCTTAACTTTGCTCCAGAAGATTCTAATTTATTATTGCTCCCGTGCAACAAACCTTTGTTAGAATTGGCAATTAACAATATTATTACCAATGGTGTTAAATATTCTGATAACAATGAAGTATTCGTAAATCTTTCGGCAAACGAAGAAATGATTAAAATTACGATTAACGATATTGGCATCGGAATTCCGCCAGAAGATATTCCGCATTTGTATGAACCTTTCTTTAGAGGTAAAATTGCGGCAAAATATATTGGTTACGGTTTAGGATTGCCGCTGGCTTCTAAAATCATTCGTATGCACGACGGAGAATTGCAAGTTCAGTCTGAACAGAATAAAGGTACAATCGTTACGATTATCTTTAAAAAACTGAAGATTAAAAATTCTAATGTTTAATCTTAGAAAATTCTAATTTTAAATTAATAAAGGTATAATTAGCGGATAGTTATTTTGTAGGTATAAAACTAAACAATTATACTTATGAAAAATTTTCTTATACCTACGACTTTAAAAGATGACACAATTTCGGCTGTTAAATCTGCGGTGAATCAGTCAAAAGATACTGAATCAGAAATTATTTTAGTATTAGTTTCAGAATCACCAGACACATTTTCGACTTCAAGTTTTTTACGCGAAATGCGATCAGGATTAACCAGAAGCCAAGAAGAAGTGTTGGAAACCTGCAGATATATTATCGATCATTCTCCAAATACAAAATTGAAAGTACACAATCAATATGGACTTTCGGCTCCAATTTTCAAGCGTCTTATCGAAGCTTTTTCTGTAAAATTGGTTATTCTAACACATTCTTATAAACAAGAAACCAAAAGAATTCATCAATATTTGGTTCAGCTGGCTGGAAATCAAAAATGTCCAATTCTCCATTTAAGCACAGAAATTAATAAAGAAGTTTTCAGCAAAGCTCTTTATGTAGAAAATTCAAGCAAAAGCATTCATGTAAAAGATGTACAGCAGTATTTAAGTGAAAATTTCTCTTTCGAAATAGTAAGTCAGACTGCCAATTTTGAAGACAATTACGAAAATGTTGCACCATTTTTATCAGAAGCCATTTCAAAGCATAATATAGACATGCTTGTAGAAACTCGAAAAGGCGAAAAAATCAAATTTAAAAAAGTAAAAAAAGAAAACATCAATGAGAAGCTGGGACTTCCAGTTCTTTCATTGTATGAAGAGATTGTTTAGTTCTTAGTGATTAGTCCTTAGTGATTAGTGATTAGTCCTTAGTAATTAACTCTTAGTAATTAGTTCTTAGTAATACTTATAATTAATCCGTTTTGTAATGCAAGAATAGGAAATATTTTTTTAGGCTGTTATTAAACTACAGTTAATTACTAAGGACTAATTACTAATCACTAAGAACTAAAAAAAAGCTATAATATTTAATTTAAAACCGAAAATATGTTATTAAAGAAAAGAATACCAATGAAGTACGTTCTCGGGAAAATTAAAGTAGAAATCGTTCTAGTATTGGCTTATACCATACTATTTGAAATATTTCACCACTATTTTGTTACCCTTCCCGTAGATATTCCAATTGCGATTCCAACCATGATTGGAACCATTATTTCCTTATTATTAGCCTTTAAGTCCAATCAGGCTTATGACAGATGGTGGGAAGCCAGAATTGTTTGGGGCGCAGTTGTAAACGATTCCAGAACATTAATTCGTCAGGTTTTGACGTTTTATAAAGACCCTGATTTTTCTGTCGAAGCCAGCGAATTCAAAGAGAATTTTGCTAAAAGACAAATTGCATGGTGTTATAGTTTAGGGCAGTCGCTTAGAAATAAAGATGCCATAAAACCACTTGAAGGTTTGATGAGTGAAGAAGAAATAAAATACATTAAGAATCATCAAAACGTTCCAAATGCTATTTTGATGCTGCACGCCCGAGATCTTAGAAATGCTAAGAACGAAAAGAAAATCAATATGTATCAGCAGGTTGAAATCGACAATACATTGTCAAGATTATGTGATGAAATGGGAAAATGTGAGAGAATTAAAAACACCATATTTCCAACAACATACAGCATGTACATCAGACTGACATTGTGTTTGTTTATTTTGTTACTGCCTTTCGGATTAACAAGTGTTTTAAGCTGGTTTGCAATTCCGTTAATTACAGCTATTGGCGGAGCTTTCTTTTTGATCGAAAGAATGGCGATTCATTTACAGGATCCATTCGAAAACCGACCTACAGATACTCCTGTAACGACGATTGCAAATACAATTGAAAAAAATATCAAGCAAATGCTTAATGAGTATCAAAGTGAATTTGATATTCTAAACGAATTTGAATTGAACAACGAACCTAAGAAAGTCGAAAAAGGCGCTTATTTCGTCTTATAACTTTTTAATTTTGGTCTTCTTTTAATTGTTGGCTGGACAGTGTGTAGTTGCGCTGTCCAGTTTTTTTATTTTTTATAGGTGTAGCTCGTCATTTCGAGGAACGAAAAATCACACTCGCAAATCCATAAAGATTAGAGAATATCTATACAGAATTGCTAGTTCCTAGAATGACAAAAACTTGCTCTACAATTGTGTTTGAGCCAGTCTCCCAAGCGTTTGAATAGCAGTTCTTAACTCATTTGACCATGGTAGACCAAAACTCAATCGCATACAATTTGAAAATTGATCTTGAAAAGAAAAAATCCTACCTGGAGCGATACTAATATTGTGTTTCATCGCTAAATGATAAAAAGCAGCAGTATCAATTTTTTTATCCAATTCGATCCAGAGAAAAAATCCACCTTGAGGCTGACTTACTTTTGTTCCTTTCGGAAAAGATTCCAGAACTGTATTAATATAATTATTGCAATTATGATTTAGTATTTGGCGTATTTTGCGAAGATGATTTTCATAACGTCCGTTTTTTAAAAAATCCCCGACAACTTCGTGCGTAATAGTAGGAGAGGAGAGCGAATGATAAATTTTGTTTCTTAAAATTTGTTTTTTGAATTTTCCAGGCGAAACCCATCCTACGCGATAACCGGGAGCCAATGTTTTGGATACAGAGCTGCAACATAGTACAATTCCGCTTTCATCATAAGTTTTACAATTTGTTGGTCGGCTCGAACCAAAGTACAAATCGCCGTGAATATCATCTTCAATCAATGGAATGTTGTAGAATTCCATCAATTTTACCACTTCTATTTTATGTTCTGCCGGCATCATACTTCCAGAAGGGTTACTAAAATTACTCATCAGTAAACATAGTTTTACTTTTTTAGAAGAAAGCGATTTTTTGAGTGCTTCTAATTCTATTCCAGTTGTCATGTTTGTAGGCAGTTCCATGATATATAATCCCAAAGATTTGGCCAATTGCAAGATACCAAAATAAGCGGGGCTTTCTGTAATAATTGTATCGCCGGGCTGTGTTAACGTCATTAAACAATGAGATATGGCACTTGTACAGCCAGGCATTGTGATAATATCTTCTTCTGTTAGCGATCCTCCCCATGTAAAAGACCATCGGGCAATTTCTCTTCTTAAATTAAGATTACCTTTTACTTGCTCATAACTCGTTCCGCTATTTGGAAGTTGACGCATCGCCTGAACCATTCCCTTATTTAATTTAGCAATAGGAAGAAGTTCGTTTGACGGAAATCCCAAAGAAAGCATCGTAATATTTGGATCTGTCATATTGCCGTAAACCTGATCGATCAAATCTTCGCGGTCAATATTGGCACATTTTAAAATCGGACTGCTGGGCGATGGTTCTGGAATCGTTCTTGCTGAAATATTACTCACATAATATCCCGACTGCGGTCTAGCTTCAATTAAAGAACGGCTTTCGGCTTCATAATAAGCCTTACTTACAGTGCTCATGCTGTAACCCGTTTCTGCGCAAACTTCTCGAATAGATGGCAGTTTATCGCCAACGCTCAAGACGCCAGACTTAATTTGTTTTTCGATACGGTCAGCAAATTGAAGATATAAGTAATTAGAATTTTTCATAAAAAAATAAAACTGTTATGGTGCAATTTACAAAAACTGTATCTGTATTGCTGTTTTATTTTTTAGAAATTTGCTTAAATAGAAAACTAAACAATAAACAACATCTCGTGAAAACAATAAAATACTACATCGCTGCTATTACATGTTTTGTAATTTGGGGATTTTTCAGTTTGGTTTTAAGACCAATACATGACTATCCTTCTTTAGATATTTTATTCTATCGTGTTTTTAGCTGTAGTATTTTAATGCTTCTTATTGCATTTTCTTTCAAGAGAAAAAGAATGAAAGAAGCTGTTCAAACTTTTAAATTAATGCCAGCTTTTGAGAAGCGAAAAACCGTTCTATTAAATATTGGCGGAAGCGTTTTTCTAATGGCTAACTGGTTTACATTTATTTATGTTATGAATCATGTAAGTGTAAAAGCGACTTCCTTGGCTTATTTGGTTTGTCCTATTTTAACCACGCTGCTGGCTTATTTTATTTTGCATGAAAAACTAAATAAAACACAATGGATTGCGGTAGGATTAAGCATTTCAGGTTGTATTCTGTTGTCTTATGCAAATATTATGGATATGCTTTTTAGTGTTGTAATAGGGTTTACATATGCTTCATATTTAGTAAGTCAGCGTGTCAATAAAGGTTTTGATAAATTTATAATTCTAACTTTTCACATCACATTAGCGGCATTATGTTTACTGCCTTTTTATCCATTTTACAGCGGAACAGTTCCAACAGAATTTAAATTTTATTTCTGTATCGAAACCATTGCCATTTTGTTTACCATTTTTCCATTGTTTCTTAATTTATATGCCCTTTCGGGAATAAATTCATCGACAGTCGGAATGCTTTTAAATATTAATCCAATGATTGCTTTTTTATTGGCAATGTTTTTATACAAAGAACAATTCGGATTTATACAAATTGCTGCATACGGAATTATTTTTGCCGCAGTTGTAGTTTTCAATTCACATCATATTTTTGCGGCCAAGCAAAAAAGAACCGCAATATCCAAAGGTTCTCAATAGTAGTTTTCATATTTTTTATTGGTTTAAAATCGAAAATTACCAGAATCTTAAAAGGATGTTTAAACAGGAATGATATTTTTCATTCCTGTTTTTTTTTATCGCATTTGAGTTTCGTTTAGTTGAATAAAATCAGTTATAAATTTTACTACATTTCCTTTTTTATCATATCCAACATATCTTGAATAAAGTCCATCACCATATCCTGAGCCAAACATAATAATGTTTCTATCAGATTGTTCAAGGCTGTAATTAATCCAGTCTTTACCTCGTGAGCTTTTAGGGATAAATTCATTTTTATCAAAGTATGATGCTAGAACATCATTATAATAATTAGCTTTTTTATCTATATTGTAGAAATCCTTGATTTCTTGTTCATAAATTTTGAAGGTTTCGAAATCCGAAAAACAACTTAAACCTGTTTCAACAGGATATAAACCATTCATCTTTTTTTCAAAATCATCTGATAGTAATTCTTCTGAAATTAAGGATAATTCCCAAAATGCTGGAACTTCATCTTTAACAACTAATTCAGCATAAGCAACACGACCATTAAAATCATCTTCCAAACCTATGTATAAATAGACGGGATATTTACCCTTATCAATTGTCCAGCTTTGCGGCAATCCCAATTCTTTATATAGTGGATCAGTGCATACGACTTTTCCACTAATAATATTTAAGTTGCCAGCCAAAAATCGGTCATAATATCTATTATTTTTTAAATCATTAAAATCAGAATAATTAAACTTTGTTTTTTCTCCAAAGACAACTTGAGAAACCACCTTGCTTTTAGGATCTTGTTCAGACTGAAGATGAAATTTTTGATTTTGTTTATCATTACAAGAAAAGAATGTCCAAATTGAAGCCATAATAAATACTATTTGAAATTTATTCATAATATATTTTTCGCAAAAGTAAATTTTTTATAATATTTAGCTTGTTAAAATTATGAATTTTAATTGTATGACTTTTGAATTTTTTGAATTTTTAGATTATCAAATATCATTTTTTACGATTTAATTAACGTATCAGAAAATTATGTTAGTAAGGAAAATTCATAAATTTAACCAATGCTAAATTATTCCTTATAATATGAAAAATACCAAACTTCAAGCCTTTACTCCGTTATTTTATTTAGTGTGGTCAGATGATTTATTGACACAAAAAGAATTTGGAACATTAAAAGAGTTTATAAATTCCCTGAATGCTTTATCAGAAGAAGAAAAAGAATATTTACGTTCTAAAGTAGATATTTCAAATCCGCCTTCGCGAAATGAACTCACACAATGGAAATTGGATATTGAAAAAAGTATTCAAGATAAATCTTCTATCAAATCGATTTTTGATATTGCAAAAGCACTTTCAGGAAACGATTTGGATTTAACACCAATAGAATCAGATTTCAAAAAATTAGAAAATGATTTAGGAATTTTAGGAGAAGAAGCACTTCAAAATTTTAAAACAAAAGCAGGTTCTTACACGGTAAATTCACATACCAATGCCACTTTCGATATCCAGAAAATTACCAAAATTTTAAACGGAAAAGAAGCAGCGATAATCGAAAAAGTAAAATCGGTCATTTCCAGACCTGAATTTGCTTATGAAACTTCTACAGATATCAATGTTTTTAGGGAGACGGTTTATAAATGGTGCAAAATTTTAGCCGATGAAAATCTTGGAAATATGGCTTATCCAAAACAATATGGAGGAGGAGAAAACATAGCCGATTATTTTGCCATTATGGAGACACTGAGTTATCACGATTTAAGTTTGGTAATTAAATTTGGTGTTCAGTTTGGATTGTGGGGAATGAGTGTTCAATCTTTAGGAACAGAAAAACATTACGCGAAATATTTAAAAGATATTGGCTCGCTAAAACTTCCAGGATGTTTTGCTATGACCGAAACACATCACGGATCGAACGTAAAAGGTTTGGAAACGACGGCAACTTACAATCATAACGATCAGACTTTTACTATTCATACACCAAATAAAAATGCTCAAAAAGAATATATTGGAAACGCAGCTGTTCATGGACAAATGGCAACTGTTTTTGCAAAATTAATTATAGACGATCATGATTATGGTGTCAATGCATTTGTAGTTCCATTACGCGATCCAAATGGAAATGTTGTAGAAGGTGTTACGATTGGCGACTGCGGTCATAAAATGGGATTAAACGGAGTTGATAACGGAACCATTAGTTTCGACAACGTTGTGATTCCGAAAGAAAATATGCTCGATCGTTTTGCTTCGGTAAATGAAAATGGAGAATTTGAAAGCCCGATTCCAAGTGATAACAGAAGATTTTTCACCATGTTAGGAACTTTGGTTGGAGGAAGAATTGGAATTCCGCGTTCGGCTCTCGCTGCAGCTAAATCTGGGTTAACAATTGCCATTCGCTACAGCGATCAAAGAAGACAATTTGGACCAGAAGGCGGATCTGAAGTGCCAATTTTAAACTACAGAATGCACCAGCGCAGATTGTTACCGCATTTGGCTAAAACTTATGCCGTTCATTTTGCACTTCAATATCTGACCAATAGATTTTTAAACAGAACAGAAAACGAAATGCAGGAAATTGAAGCGCTTGCTGCAGGAATGAAATCATACTCGACTTGGAGTACAAGGGACATTCTGCAAGAATGCCGTGAAGCCTGCGGTGGAAAAGGCTATTTGTCTGAAAACAGAATTGATGCTTTAAAAAATGATACCGAAATTTACACGACTTTCGAAGGTGATAATACGGTTTTAATGCAATTGGTGGCCAAAAATCGTTTGTCTGAATTCAGAAAATCGTTTGGAGAAATGGGTTCTTTAGGCATTATTAATTATGTGTATGAAAATGCTAAAACTGCAATTACAGAAAAGAATCCAATTGCAACGAGAAAAACAGACGACGAACATTTATTAGACAGCGAGTTTCATTTACAAGCTTTTGTTCACCGAGAAAAGACAATTCTAGCTTCGGCAGCGAGACGTATTAAAAAATTGGTTGATGGCGGATTAGAAGTGTATGATGCTTTTAATGTCGTACAGCATCAAATGATAGATGTTGCTCAGGCCTATTTAGAAAGAGTAGTTTTAGAACAATTTCAACTTGCAATAAAAGAAATTGAAGATGAGGAATCTAAAACAATTTTAACGAGATTGAATCAATTGTATGCACTTTCGCAGATTGAAAAAAATAAAGCTTGGTATTTAGAAGACGGTTATATGGAAGCCGTAAAAACCAAAGCAGTACGTAAAATGGTTAATCAGCTTTGCTGGGACATTCGTCCAGATGCAGTAGCTTTAGTAAATGCATTTGATATTCCTGAAAGCTGTTTAGCGGCGCCGATTGCAGTATAATATAATGATAAAAAAAGCCTTTTTAATTAAAAATGTAAAAAGGCTTTTTTTGTATCAAACTAAAAATGTGATAAATTTATTTATATCAAAACTGCTAAATCGATTTGCTATTAAAATAACTTTCTTTTTCAAAATCTTGAATATTCATAGAAATGGAAGGAACTTGCGGCAGTAAATCTTTCAATTTAGTGACAATTACTTTCGATAAATTACCTTTCTGTTCAGCATTTCTGCCTTCCATGATATAGCCAAAAACGTGAATAAAATCGTCTTGAGTATTTCCGTTATTATAATCTGAAAAAGCATTGATACGAACTTTAATTTCTGGTGGAGTAAAAAGATTTGTTGATAATGCAGCATCAAAAACTTCCTGCATTATTTCGGCTGTAGTTTTTAATCTCATTACATTTTCAGAACAATCAATAATAAAATTTGGCATTTGTTTTTAGCTTAGGTTAGACATTCAGTTCAAACAAAATTAGCAAACATTATTTGGTTTTCGTTTATTTCCCAGTCAGTATAAATAATTTATTCTTTCTATTTTCACTTTATTATATTTGTAATTCCCTTTATATAAAATCAGCTTGAAAAATTATTTTTTATTTCTCTTAATCCTTATAGTAAACTTTCCGGTTTTTGCATTGGAAAGTACCGATGTTATTTTAAAAGAATTAAATAATGCAATAAAAAATAAGCAGCAATATGTAAAACTTAAAGAAGAAAGAATTCTGAATTTTAAGAAAATAAAATCGGATAATCTTACACCAGAACAAGAATATAATTACAATAAAACCCTATATCTCGAATACCAAAAATTAAACTCAGATTCAGCTATTCGATACGTTAAAAAGAATCTAAGAATAGCAGAACAACTGCAAAATAAAGAACTTTTTAATTTAGCGCAGCTGCAGCTGGTAACGCTTTATTCTTCATCTGGAAAATACCGCGAATCTGAAGCCCTTTTAAAAAGTATAAACAAAAAGAATTTGGCAGTTTCGCTGCTTCCTAATTACTATATTTCGTATCGGGAGTTTTTTGAACATTATGCTGCGAATAGTGATAATCGAGAATACAGAAAACAAATAGGAAAATATCGAGATTCGCTATTAAGTATTTTAAATCCAAATACACTTGAATATCAAATTAATAGGATTCAACAAGATATCTTTATCCATAAAAAATTCGAAAAGCCCAAAAAGGAACTGCTTGCTTTATTGAATAAAATAAAAGAAGAAGATCCGCAGTATGCTATGATTACTTATTTGCTGGGGAAAATTTCAGAAGCAACCCATCAATTAGAAGAGAGAAAGAAATACTACGCGCTTTCTGCCACTTCGGATATTAAAAACGCCAATAAAGACAATGCTTCATTGCAGGAATTAGCATTGGTTTTTTATGAAATTGGTGATGTTGATATGGCGTACAAATTGACACAATCGGCAATTGAAGATGCACTTTATTGTAATGTTCAATTTAGAACACTCTTAATGTCAGAAGTATATTCGATCATCAATACCGTTTATTTAGAGCGTGAGGCACAGCGAAAAAGCGAATTACAAATCTATCTGCTTTGTATAAGTCTGCTATCGTTATTTCTGTTGGTTGCTATTATTTATGTTTACAAACAAATGAAAAAAGTTTCGAGAATTCGAACAGAACTTTACGAAACCAGTCAAAAATTAGCAGAATTAAACAAAGATATTAGCGAAACAAACAGTCAGCTTCAAGAAAGTAATCTGCAATTGTCTGAATCTAATTTAGTTAAAGAAGAATATATTGCACATTTCTTTAATCTTTGTTCGACCTACATCAATAAATTAGAAAACTACCGAATAATTCTAAATAAAAAAGCTACGGCAAAACAGTTTGACGAGATTTATAAAATATTAAAGTCAACTACTTTGGTTGATAACGAACTTGAAGAATTGTACAAGAATTTTGATATTATCTTTCTAAATCTATATCCAACATTCGTTAAGGATTTCAATACTTTATTAATTCCAGAAGAACAGATTGTTCTCAAACAAAACGAATTATTAAATACAGAACTTCGAATTTTTGCACTTATAAGACTCGGAATTACCGATAGTGTAAAAATTGCAGCATTTCTTCGTTACTCTTTAAGTACAATTTACAACTACAGAACCCGAGCTCGAAATAAAGCCGCAGTTTCGCGAAATGATTTCGAAGAAATGGTCATGAAAATCGGTTCAATATCATTGAAAGTATAGATATTTATTTTAAATCTACTACTTTTTTTGCTATATATTTTTTATTAAATAATTGTAAATCAGTTATTTAATTTTTTAATTCACTACTTTTTTGTATCTAAAAATGTAACATGTACTATAACGTTTTAGTTTTACCATATGATAAAAAAGTACTTTTATAAGAAGGTATTTTTATATTATAAACTAATGCTTTAATAAATACTGTTATGTTTAAAAACGTTAAAACAATTGTTGTTTTACTTTTACTAAGTTCTTTGGGAGTGAATGCCCAAAACAAAGTGCCAGTTTATCTTGATGATAAAAAGCCAATTAATGAAAGAGTAGAAGATGCGCTTTCGCGAATGACAACCAGCGAGAAAATCGCTATGATTCACGCACAGTCTAAGTTTAGTTCACCAGGTGTGCCCCGTTTAGGAATTCCAGAAAACTGGATGACCGATGGACCACACGGAATTCGTACCGAGGTAAAATGGGACGAATGGGATCAAGCAGGATGGACAAACGATTCTTGTATTGCTTTTCCGGCACTTACAGCACTTTCTGCAACTTGGAACAAAGAATTGGCTTCTTTATACGGAAAATCAATTGGAGAAGAAGCGCGTTATCGTAACAAAAATGTATTATTAGGACCAGGAGTTAATATTTATAGAAGTCCATTAAACGGTCGTAACTTTGAATATATGGGAGAAGATCCGTTTTTAACTTCAAAAATGGTAGTTCCTTATATTAAAGGTTTGCAATCAAATGGAGTTGCAGCTTGTGTAAAACACTTCGCTTTAAACAACCAAGAAAGCAATCGTAATTCAGTAAACGTAATTGTTGATGATCGTGCCTTGTATGAGATCTATCTTCCAGCTTTTAAAGCGGCAGTTCAAGATGGAGATGCATGGGCAATTATGGGATCTTACAACAAATACAAAGGACAGCAGTGCTGTCACAATGAATATCTATTAAATGATATTCTTCGCGGAGAATGGGGCTTCAAAGGAGTTGTAGTTTCAGACTGGGGAGGAGTTCATGATACCAAACAAGCTATTCATAATGGTTTGGACATGGAATTTGGTTCTTGGACAAACGGACTTTCATGGGGAACAAGTAATGCTTATGATAATTACTATTTAGCAAAACCATATTCTGAAATGATCAGAAAAGGAGAAATAAGAACAAAAGAATTAGACGAAAAAGTACGTCGTATTTTACGTTTGTCTTTCCTGACTACAATGGATAGAAATCGTCCTTTTGGATCTTTTGGAACAGAAGAACATGCTTTAGCAGGTCGTAAAATTGCCGAAGAAGGAATTGTACTGCTTCAAAACAAAAACAATGTTCTTCCAATTAATCTTTCTAAAACAAAAAAGATTGCTGTAATTGGAGAAAATGCAATTAAAATGATGACTGTAGGTGGTGGAAGTTCTTCGCTTAAAGCAAGATACGAAATTACACCGCTTGAAGGCTTAAAGAAAAGAGTTGGAAACCAAGCTGAAATTGTTTACGCAAGAGGTTACGTTGGAGACCCGACAAGTAATTATAATGGTGTTGTTGCTAAAGTAAGTTTAGAAGATAAACGTTCACCAGCAGAATTAAGTGCTGAAGCTTTAAAAGTAGCTAAAGATGCTGATATTGTTCTTTTTATCGGAGGTTTAAACAAAAGTGATAACCAAGATGCAGAAGGACACGATCGTAAAGAATTAGGATTGCCATACGGTCAAGATAAATTGATTGCTGATTTGACGAAAGTTAATAAAAATATCGTTTTTATCAATATTTCAGGAAATGCAGTGGCAATGCCATGGATTAACGAAGTTCCTGGAGTTGTTCAAGGCTGGTTTTTAGGAACAGAAGCAGGAAATGCTTTAGCAAATGTTTTGGTTGGAGATGTAAATCCATCTGGAAAATTATCTTTCACTTTCCCTGTAAAACTAGCTGATAACGGCGCTCACGCTTTAGGAGAATTTCCAGGCGGAGATGAGGTAAAATATAATGAAGGAATTTTTGTTGGATACCGCTGGACAGACAAACAAAAAATCAAACCTTTATTTTCTTTTGGACATGGTTTAAGCTATACAACTTTTGCTTATGGAAAAGTTACAGCAGACAAAAAACAAATAAACGCAGGAGACAAAATTACGTTCTCTGTTAATGTAAAAAACACAGGAAGCAGAGAAGGAGCAGAAGTAGTACAATTGTACATTACTGACTTGAAATCTTCTTTACCTCGTCCGATAAAAGAGTTAAAAGGTTTTGAAAAAGTGTTGCTTAAAGCAGGAGAAGAAAAGACAGTAACTTTTACAATTGATAAGACAGCTTTGAGTTTCTTTGATGATAAAAAACATGACTGGGTTGCTGAACCTGGTGATTTTGAAGCAATTATTGGAGCATCTTCAACAGACATAAAATCTAAAGTGAATTTCTCACTTAAATAAGTTTTTTTATTTCTAAAAATTGGTTGGTTTGTAAAGCTGCAAGTGTCAAAATTTGCAGCTTTGCTTTTGTCTTAAGAAGTTAGATGTAAGAATGTTAAATGTGAAACGTAAGAAGTTTTGCTTTTTTAAAATAAAGAATCAAATTATAAATGAAAAGAATATTATTATTTACGATTGGTTTTGTATTGTTTCAGAACCTTTCAGCGCAGACTTTGAATAAAATGCAATGGTTTAATGAACCTGAAAAATGGGAAATTAAGAACAATGCATTAATAATGAACGTAACAGCAAACAGCGATTACTGGAGGATTTCGCATTACGGATTTACTGTTGACGATGCACCTTTTTATTATGCTAATTATGGAGGCGAATTTGAAGCCAAAGTAAAACTAACTGGAAATTACATTGCCCGTTTTGACCAAATGGGATTAATGATCCGCGTTGATGAAAAAAACTACATCAAAACTGGAGTAGAATTTGTGGACGGAAAATTTAATATCAGCACTGTTGTAACGCACGACAAAAGCGATTGGAGTGTTACAACTTTAGAAAAAGCACCGCCTTTTATCTGGATTAAAGCCGTAAGAAGATTAGACGCTGTTGAAGTCTTTTATTCTTTTGATGATAAAAACTATATTATGACGAGAAATGCACCATTACAAGACAATACGCCAGTTATGGTTGGCCTAATGGCTGCTTCTCCTGACGGAAAAGGTTTTGAAGCTAAATTTGAAAACTTCTCTGTAAAACATTTACCAGATCAAAGAAGAACAGAGTGGCTTAAAAATCACCAATAAATTAAATTTCAATTTAAAAACTCCAAATTCCAAACTTAATTTTCAAATTTTCAGAGTGCAGAAAATCTAAAATCTGCAATCTAAAATCTTCAATTAAAACCTAACCTAACTGAAACCAAAAACAAATGAGTTCAATTTCATCTGATATTAAACCTAAAAAACATTATGAAATCCTAGATGGATTGCGTGGTGTCGCAGCTATTTTGGTAGTTGCTTTTCATATTTTTGAAGCTTTTAGCGGCGGAAACCGTTTCGTACAAATTATCAATCATGGTTATTTGGCTGTTGACTTCTTTTTTCTTTTATCAGGATTTGTTGTAGCGTATGCATATGATGATCGCTGGGGAAAAATGGGACAATGGGAATTTTACAAACGCCGATTAATCCGTCTTCAGCCAATGGTAATCATGGGGATGATTATAGGCGCTATATTTTACTATTTCCAGGCATCAGATATATTGTTTCCAATGATTGGAGATATGGCCGTTTGGAAAGTTATTTTAACCATGATAATTGGTTTTACATTATTACCAATTCCGCCTTCATTAGAAATTAGAGGCTGGGGAGAAATGCATCCTTTAAATGGTCCGGCATGGTCACTTTTTTTCGAATATATTGCAAATATCTTGTACGCCTTAATTTTTCGTAAATTTTCGAATAAAGTACTATCAGTTTTTGTATTGATATTTGCCGGACTGTTAATTAATTACACTGTTTTTGGACCTAAAGGTGACGTAATCGGTGGCTGGTCATTAAATCTGGAGCAGATGAATGTAGGTTTTACTCGTTTACTGTATCCATTTTTTGCAGGGGTTTTGTTATGCCGTTTAGGAAAATTAATTCATGTAAAAAATGCTTTTTGGGTTTGCAGTATTCTAATAACTATCGTTTTAGCTTTACCAAGATTTGGAGACGAAAACAGCCTTTGGATTAATGGTTTATACGAATCTTTCTGTATCATTTTAGTTTTTCCAATTATAGTTGCCATTGGCGCAGGAGGCGAAATTAAAAATGAATTTTCACTTAAGATCTGTAAACTTTTAGGAGACATTTCATATCCAATTTACATTACACATTATCCATTAATTTATTGGTTTACGGCTTGGGTTGTAGATAATAAAGTATCAATGAAAAACGGATATATCGAAGGTATCGGAGTTTTAATCGTTAGTATTGTTATGGCATTTGTATGTTTGAAATTATACGACGAACCAGTTAGAAACTGGCTTCAGAATAAATTCCAAAAGAAAAAAGTTTTTTAGAGTGGCAAAGAGGCAAAGGGACAAAGGCTCAAAGAAAAAACTTTGTCCCTTTAGACCTTTGTTTCTCTGAGTCTTAAATAAAAATATTGAATCTCTTAATTTTGTTAGTTATGATATTCAAAAAGGGGATGAACTTAATTGTTTATCCCTTTTGTCTTTATAAGGAAACAAAATAAAAAAAGGTTCAAAGGGAAAACTCTGCCCCTTTGAACCTTTGTAACTATACCTTTAAAAAAAAAACTTATTCTAAAACCAATTGTCCCAAAGCTTCTTTACTAAAACCTTTTAATTGATCTGTTTTTCCAGCTTTAATTTTAGCAACCCAATTCGGATCTGATAAAAGAGGTCTTCCAACAGCAACTAAATCAAAATCGCCTCTATCGAAACGTCTGTTTAACTCTTCTAAAGAAGTTGGCTGAGAACTTTCTCCAGCAAAAGCCCCAAAGAAATCACCAGAAAGACCAACAGAGCCAACAGTAATTGTTGGTGCTCCCGTTACTTTTTTAGCCCATCCAGCAAAATTCAAATCAGATTCTTCGAATTCAGGTTCCCAGAAACGGCGTTGTGAAGCGTGAATAATATCAACACCAGCATCAACAAGAGGAGTAAGCCAAGCTTCCAATTCCTGTGGATTTTTAGCTAATTTATAATTATAATCAGAAGGTTTAAATTGAGAAAAACGCATGATAACAGCAAAGTCGTTTCCAACTTGTTTTCTCACTTCTTTTACAACTTCAATAGCAAAACGGTTACGTTCACGAAGTGTTTTTCCGCCATAAATATCTTCACGTAAATTGGTTTCAGCTCTAAAGAACTGGTCAATTAAATAACCGTGTGCGCCATGAATTTCGATAGTATCAAAACCTAATCTTTTAGCGTCGGCAGCTGCTTTACCAAAAGCAAGAATAGTATCTTCAATATCTTTTTCAGTCATAGAAACTCCGTTTCTAAAGTCAGGACGATTTAATCCAGACGGACCTTCAAAAGGAACTGGTGGCACCCATCCTGATTGATGATTGTCCATAATTCCCATATGCCAGATCTGCGGTCCCATAGAGCCTCCAGCTGCGTGAACTTCGTCTATAACTTTTTTCCATCCGTTTAAAGCTAAATCACCGTAAAAATGCGGCACATTAGCATCGTTTGAAGAAGAAGGTCTGTCAATTACAGTTCCTTCAGATAATATTAAACCAACTTCGCCTTCAGCTCTTTTTTGGTAGTAAGCGGCTACTTCATCAGTTGGAACTCCGTTTGGAGAAAATGAGCGCGTCATTGGCGCCATTACGATTCGGTTTTTCAGATTTAACGATTTTAGTTTAAATTCTGAAAACAGGTTGTTTGTACTCATAGTAATTTTACAAATTAGATTGAATTAATTTACTGAGTGCTTCAAAGGCACCTTCGTTGCGTTTATAGTAAGTCCATTGTCCAACACGTTTAGACTCGATAAAGCCGGCGCGCTGTAAAATAGACAAGTATTCTGATACTGTAGATTGTGTTAAACCCGCCTTGGCTTGAATTTGTCCAACGCAAACACCATGTTCAAATCCAGCATGCTGTAATTGATCAGGAAAATTGATTTCGGGTTCTTTAAGCCATTCCAGCATTTGCAGTCTGGACTTGTTTGACAAAGCTTTAAATATTTCTATCGTTTCCATGCTGCAAATATATCGACTTTTCCCGATATACCAATTAAGTCTAATTTATTTAGGATAATTTTATGATGGAGGAGAAGATTTATGAAGAAGTATTTATATTTGTTTGGAGATTAAAAAACAGCCCCAAAACAAAAAACTTAATCAATTATGAAGAAAACATTACTTATTCTAGCATTATTATGTTGCATTGCAACCAGTACAAAAGCTCAGGTTGTTGGAGTTGATGTAGGGGATATTGCCCCAGAAATAGATCTTCCTGACACGAAAGGAAATAACATTGCACTTTCTTCCTTAAGAGGAGAATTGGTTTTAGTAGATTTTTGGGCTTCTTGGTGCGGACCCTGTATTAAAGAACAGCCAACATTGCTAAAAATGTATAATGCTTATCCTGATAAATTTACAATCTACAGCGTTTCTATGGATACCAAAAAACCGCTTTGGCTGGGAGCAATTGCAAAAGGAAAATTACCATGGACACAAGTAAGTGATTTAAAATATTGGACTTCTCCAGTTGTAGGAGATTATATGCTTCAATCTGTTCCATTGAATTTTTTAGTAGATAAAAATGGAATTATTTTAGCCAAAAATATTCACGGAAAAGCCCTTGAAGATATGGTAAAAAGTATTGTTGAATAATAAAAGATTTTGTTTCAAGTTTCAGGTTTCAAGTTTTATGCTGTGCGATAAACCAATACATCGTAACCTGAAACCTGAAACCTGAAACCTGAAACTTGAAACCTGAAACTTGAAACAAAGAAAACCTGAAACAAAAAAACATATAAATTATGATTCAAAAAGCACTTTTAGTATTGTTTGTTTTGACTGCATTGAAATCTAATTCGCAAACATTAGAAACAGTTTCAAAACTAAAATCTGAGTATCAGAAATGCTTAGATAAAGGCAGTGCGATGAGTAATTGCTCGCACGCCTATTACAATCAATCAGATAGTTTGCTAAATGTTGTGTATAAGAATTTAAAAAATAAAATAAGTCCGAAAGAACAGTCTAAGTTAAAAAAAGAGCAGTTAGACTGGCTCAAAAAACGCGACCAATATTTTCAGCAGTTATATACTGACACCAAAAAGCAGGGTATTTTTACCGAAGGAACCAGAGATTTTGATATGGTTATCTATGATGAAGAGGCCAATTATGTTTTTGCTCGGGTAAAGGAACTTATTCGAAAAATTTAAAAAAGTATTTTAAGCTAATAACAAAAAAGTTTGCAAATCAAACTTCAAATCGGAATTAATGGAATCAAAATTAAGTATCGCTGAATTCCGAACAAAATTAAAAGACAATACAGAAATTGGTTCTCCAAAAGAACTTTTAGGACAATCAAGAATATTTCCTTTATCTGGACCAATAAAGCCCTTTTATGGATTTTTTGATGATAGAAGTTTTAGTTTAACAGTAAATTCAGCAAAGTCTTCAGCAGTTTTTGTTGTAAAAGGAAACTACGAGAATATTAACAATAGACTTCACCTAAATTACAATGTTGAACCCATCAGTAAGCTTCATTCAGCTTGGGTGAAATATGCTCCAATTGTTCTGATACTGGCAATTAATATATTTTTTCTTTTTTTTGCAAAAGGACTCAGACGTGCCTCTACAATAGTTAATTTATTTTTACTTTTTATGGCTTTCTATTCCAGATGGAAAGAAGAGAGGAAAAGGAAAAAATTAGAAGAAAAATTTATTCGGATATTTGAAATTAAATAAAACATGTGACGTTTCATTTTTTTTTTAAGCGATTTTAAAAAGCAATTCCGAATTGAAAACCAACAGTTAAAGATGCGGGATGATCGTTGCCAAATCGAATAGGAACAGGAATAGCTGCAAAATAACTGCAATTCTCACTTTTTATAATCGTTTTGTTTATTACTGGAGTAATACCATATCGTCCGCTGCTTTCAAAAGCTGCTCTTCCTGCAAATGTATAGCCGTTTCCTAGTGCGACTAAAACACCTGGATGAAATAATAAGTTCGTCACTTTATCACTATTTCCCTGCACTCTAATATTAGGTACAACTTCAAAAGAGAAACCAATTTTCTGATTTTTCCAGATATTGATTCCAGTTGGAAATCCAACAGCATAATAATCTCTAAAATTTACGTTTGTTTGTTCACTGCTAAAGGTCACGATAGGGTGAAGAATTCCAAAATAACCTGTGATTTTTGGATAAGTAGTTTGAGAAAATATATTCAAACTTAAAGCGAATAAAGTGATTGCGAAAAGGCGTCTCAATGAAATCATAATAGTTTTATTAATTAAAAAACAAAACTATTAACAATGAAAATCTATAAATAGAACACTATTTACCTTTTGTATCTGGATTACTTTTTAGCGCATTTTTTCTATAAGAAGAAGGATTTTTTCCAGTTTGTAACTTGAATATTCTGGTGAAATGACTTTGGTCTGAAAACCCAGTCATATAAGCTATTTCGGTTAAAGTATAAGTAGTATTTTGAATTAGGTTTATGGCTTTTTCAATTCGTAGTTTTCGAACATATTCACCAAAATTTAAATCTTCAAAATATTTAGAAAATTCTCTTGATAAGTAAGACGGATTCAATTCTAAATCACTGGAAATTTTCTTTAAGTCAAAAGTAAACTGTGCATCTATTTGATCTTGAATAATATTTTTTAATTCTTTAACCCAGAGAGGTGTTTTTTGATTCGATTTTTTCTCAATCAAAAACTTATTGTATACTTCGTGCAGTAAATTTTCGAACGGACTATTTTGCAGATGATTTTGTTTATACAGATATTTTGCCCAGCTGTATAGAGCATCGTAAAGTTTTAAACCAGTTTCGAGTAATTCAGTATCATTAGTAATGTTATGCGAAAGACCAGCTGAAATTGCCCAAAGTCCAGCAGCTTCTTTAGCAAGATCGTGACGGTCTGTATCGGCACCGCGAACAATTTTTGCCATAATTAAAACTGCTGGATCGACAATTTTATACTTTTTTATAATATAATCAAAAGTACATTCTTCATTATAATGCGTGAATTCTACATTCGGAATATCAAACGGAACGGCGTTTAATTCTTTTGCCTTATGCAAAACTTGATCAAACGGAACATAAATAAATTCAGCTTCAGGATCAACAAAATTCAAGATCAGCCAAGGGCAGGCAATTCGGTCAATTTTAGGTCTTTCCCTGGTGATCCATTTCATTTATTAAGTATAAAGCATTGTTAGTTAAAAACAGTTAATTTAATCTATCCATATGATGCCTCATTCCGCCAAAATTAGTTTTCAAAAATTCTCTTATTTGAAATTGGGTTTTGTTTCGCGTAACATTTTTCCATTCATTAAAATCAAAAATATGAATTTCGCGTGCATTTGGATTGGTGACAAAAGAAAGTCTTGAAATCGAATATTTATAATATTTTAATTGGTGCGAAATATGTCTGTCTGGTACAACAACCAGTATAGTTTCCCATTTTAAAAAATCCTTCGGCACGTCAGCTCTTTCAGTTAATCCAAGTGCATCAAAAAAAGCAATTATCTTTTGATCATTTAATTTATCAATCTTCTGATCGATGTTTTTAATGGTACTATGCAGCAATTTTTCATCTTTAATAACACTCATAATAGTACAGTTTTTAATTGAATTCAAATATAAAATTACATCAAAAGACAGAAATTTAATAGAGTAGCGCCAATAGAATGATTCTAAATTTTTATCGTCTACTTTTTAAGTAGAATAAGGCAGCTGTAAGTAATTATAAACGATTATATTTTGATAAAATACTATTATTTTATTCCCTTTAAAAAGAATATTTTTATCGCTATTTGCTAACTACTCTTACTAACCACATTATTTATGAAAACTATTTCTCTAAAAGGAATCCTGATTTATTGTATGTTTTTAATCTCGTTTTATGCATTGGCACAAAATAAAATAGGCAGAGAATTAATTTTAATAGATAAAGACTGGAAGTTTTC
>Ga0160449_1000356_pt1 | contig 31077 bp, 21 predicted proteins | sample HID1975I_E1MG_FD_108216 | JGI IMG/M metagenome (GOLD analysis project Ga0160449, IMG submission 108216) | Enriched soil microbial communities from UW Madison campus, WI, USA - HID1975I_E1 MG | ecosystem: Environmental > Terrestrial > Soil > Unclassified | place: USA: Madison, Wisconsin...
ACGCCACCTACGCCTATCTGAACCACCCCGGCGCGACCGAGACCCTGACGGTCCAGATGCCGGGCGAAGTGCGCCCCTCGACCGGCGACGCCCTGACCGTGCGCATCCCGGCGGACAAGGCGCACCTGTTCAACGCAGACGGGATGGCGTTCCGACGACTCTGATCCTTCCTGAGGGGCCATCGCCTCTCCTCCCCCGTTCACGGGGGAGGGGGACCACGAAGTGGTGGAGGGGGCGGAAACAAGCGCCGACGCCTGACGCTCGCCCCCTCCACCCCGTCGCCCTTTCGGGCTCCGCGGTCCCCCTCCCCCGCTACGCAGGGGAGGATTAATCAGCGCATCGTCACCCGTCGCGCCCCGGCGGGGATCTTCAGCTCGCCATTCTCGAACCGCGCGCTGCGGCCATCGATGCGGACGACAGAGGGCGCAGTCTCCCCCTTCGGCCACTGGATGACGAACCCGCCCGGTGGCGTGACGCCGGGTTCCAGTGTCAGGACATAGTCCCGGCCCTGCTTGCGGAAGGCGTAGGTCAGGGCGCCGTAGGCGGTGCGCAGGTCCTTGACGCCGACGCCCTCGGCCGTATCCAGCCAGGCCGTCGGGACGCCCGCAGCCAGCACCAGGGCGTGGTCCGCGTCGCGCTCATAGGCGAACAGGTCCAGCGCCGAGCGGATGTAGTCCGAACTGATCCAGGCGTGGGGCATGTCGCCGATGAAGCGCGGCTCGCGCAGTTCGCGGCCCACCACCTCGGCCCAGCCGTTCCAGGCCTGGGGCCGCCGGTCGGCCATGAAGAAGTCGAGCGCCTGCATCGCCCGCTCGCGCTGACCCAGCCGCACGAAGGCGCCGACGACGCGCCATTCATAAGGGGTGTAGTCCTTCCACAGCGGGCGGTTGGCCAGGCGGTTCTGGAAATTGGTCCAGTAGCGCTCGAAGGTGTTGTCCAGCAGATCGCGCGGCAGCTCCTCCAGCGCGCCGCCGGGCGACAGGCCGATGGTGGTCGAGGTGGCGTCGAAATCACCCCGGTCGGCGGCGCCGGCGATCCAGTCGATGCCGTGGTGCGCGGCCGTCGCCGTGATCGAGGCCATGATGTCGGCCTGGAACTGATCCCGCGCCGCCGCCATCCGCGCGGCCGCCTCAGCGTCGCCCAGGGTCTCGGCGATGAAGACCGCGTCCTTGTAGCCCAGCAGGCCCCAGAAATCGTCCCAGTAGGAATAGGCCGGCTTGTCCGAATAGCCCTCGTGGCTGATCGTCGGCGGCAGCAGGCCGAACAGATGGCGCTTGTCCGCCACCTGATAGTCCGCCGTTCGGGTCGAGGCGCGCAGCTCGTCCATATAGGCGATGGCCTTCTGGACCTGCGGCCAGACCTGACGCAACAGGGCCTCGTCACGGGTGTAGCGATAGGTCTCGGCAGCCAGGAAGACGAACTCGCCGTGGCTGTCGTTCTCGGGCACCGGATCGGCGCCGCGCGCATCGACGCAGCACGGCACCTTGCCGTTCTGGAACACATAGGGCGCGTACCAGCGCAGATATTCCGCCGACAGTTCAGGCAGACCCAGACGGTTCAGCCCCTCGGCCATCATGGCGCCGTCGCGGATCCACGAGCGGTTATAGCTGCGGGTGCCCGGCTGCAGGACCGGCCCCTGACGCGACATCAGCATATGCGCCAGCGACGACCTCAGCGCGTCCTCGATCCGCTGCGCGGCGGGCGGCAGGGTCAGGTCGAAGCGGTCCAGCCGGCCCTTCCAGTCGGCGACGACGGCGGCCTCGGCCGTGTCCAGCGCCGCCTCGATGGAGCCGGTGACGACAGGCGCCGGCGATGCGCCGGACAGCGGCGACATGAAGCCGAAGGTGCGCGTCTCGCCCGGCTGAAGCGTCACATCATACAGCAGCGCCCCGGCGGGCAGGCCCGAGGCGTCCGACTCGACATGACGCTGGTCCGCTGGGCGGCGGGCGTCGGTGACGGTCAGCGACTGCGGATCCGCGCCCGCGTCGAAAGTGGCGATGGAGACCGCGCTGGGCTGGACCAGGGCGTGGACGCGGATGGCGTCGTTCAGCACCAGCGCGGCGCCGTTCCAGTCGATCTGCTGGATCGGGGCGACGCCGCCGGGAATGGCCAGGAACTGCACCGGGCCGTTGACCTGATACGGCCTCGCCGCCAGCGCCAGGGTCAGGGTGCGCGGCCGGTCCGAGGTGTTGGTCAGGGCGTATCGGCCCCACAGCTGCGCCTGATCCGGCGTACCGCTGGCGAAGCTGGTGGTGGTCAGGGTCCAGTCGTCGTGCGTCCACTTCACCCAAGGGATCGGCAGATAGTCGTCGCGCAGCCCCTGTTCGATCCGCGCGTCGGCCCAGCTGATCAGACGACCATTGTCGACCACGAACGGTTCGATGGACGGCCCGGCGCGGCGCAGTTCGATGGCCCCGTCCTCACCGATCAGGCCGCTCTCGCCGCCGCCATCGACGCCGACCAGCGTCCAGTACGGCTGCTCGCCAAAGAAGCCGCGCGGATACAGGCCACGCCGGTTCTGTTTGGCCACCGCCTCGACGAAGGATGTCGCATCCTCGCCGAACGCCAGCGGTTCGACCTCAATCTCGTTCAGGGCATAGGTCGTGGGGGCCGCGACGCCTAGGCGCTGACCGGCGCCGGCCTGGCCCTGCACGTCGGGCGACGGGACGGGACGCTGCGGCTCCAGCTTCAGATAGCGGGCGCTGGCCTCGGGCGTGCGCAGCCAGTCGACGCCGCCGTCGCCGCCACGGACGCTGGCCAGTTCGCGCCAGTCGCGGCCATCGGACGAGGCCGAGACGCGATAATCCGCCGCCGCCCCGCGCTCGCCCCAGCGCAGGGTCAGGCCGCCGAACTCGCGCTCATACCCCAGGTCCAGCGTCAGGGCCGGCGTCCCCGCGACGGCGGGGGTCCAGGCGGTCTTGGGATCCAGATCGACCGCCAGCGCGGCCGAGGTGTTCGCCGCGCCGTCGCGTACAATCAGCGCCGGCGGGACCAGCGGTTCGGGCGGCAGGGCGCGCAGGGTCAGCTGGTCGATCTCGACATGGCCCGCCCCACCCTCTGCGGCGACGACCACGAACTCCATCCGCTCGACCTGGCGCAGGATCGTCTCGGGACCGGGTCCCCAGGCCTTGACCACCTGACGCCGCTTGATGACGAAATGGGTCCAACCGTCGGGGAAGTCGTAGCGAGTCGTCTGCCGCCACCAGACGTTCTCCGCCGAGGCGTCGGTGAACTTGACCTCGAAGGTGTTGGTCGGCCCCGCCCCGCGCACCCAGAAGCTGATCTCGTAGTTTTCCGGCAGGTCGAACGGCAGCGGCCGCGCGGCGAAGGCGTAGCCGGCCTTGCCGTTGAAATCATAATCGAGGCGCAGCGCGCGCCCCTCCCTGCCCGCCACCGACGACACGCGCGAGGTCACGTCGGTCGAGGCGTCGGCGGTCCAGGTCCCTGCGTCCTCGAACCCGTCCAGCAGGCGCGTCTCCTGCGCCACGGCGGGGGCGGTCAGCATGGTCGAGGCGGCCAGAACGACGCCGAAGGATCGGATGAGCATAACCAAACTCCGCTCATCCCCGCGGAGGCGGGGACCTAGGTTTTAGCCTCATCCGCCGCGCCCGAAGCCTAAGCCTGGGTCCCCGCCTCCGCGGGGATGAGCGGGTCTAGGAGACGGTCAGCCCTTCACGCTGCCCGCGAGCATGCCGCGGATGTAGTAGCGTTGCAGGGCGAGGAAGAGGATCAGCACCGGGGCCACGGTCACGACGGCCCCGGCCATCATCAGCTCGATGTCCTGGACATGCTCGCGCGACAGGGCGGCCAGCGCCACCGGCAGGGTATAGTTCGACTGGTCCGTCAGGATGATCAGCGGCCACAGGAAGTCGTTCCAGCTGCCCAGGAAGACGAACAGGCCCAGCGTCACGATGATCGGCTGCAGCGTCGGCAGGACGACGCGGCGGAAGATCTGGCCCTCGGTCGCGCCGTCGATGCGGGCGGCCTCCAGCATCTCGTCCGGGATCGACAGCGCATACTGGCGCACCAGGAACAGGCCGAAGATCGACGCCAGCCACGGCACCAGCGCCCCGGCGTAGGTGTTCACCAGACCGACCGATTTCAGCATCAGGAACAGCGGCAGGGTGCCGATCTGGGCCGGCACCACCAGGGCGGCGATCAGCAACTGGAACAGCCGGTCGCGGCCCGCGAACTTCAGCTTGGCGAAGGCGTAACCGGCCGGGACGGTGAAGGCCAAGGCCAGCAGGGTCGCCAGCGTCGCCAGGGCGAAGCTGTTCCAGACATAGCGGCCCATGCCCTGGTTCACGAACAGGTCGCGGTAATGCTCCAGCGTAAAGGCCTTGGGCAGCAGCGGCGGCGGGAAGGTCGCGGCCTCGCCCGTGGACATGAAGCTGACCGAGGTCATCCACAGCAACGGGAACAGCACGATCAGCGCCACCAGCGCGACGGCGAGATTCAGCAGTATCGCCTTGGCCTTCATTGCTCTGTCCCCAGGCGGCGCGAGACCCACAGCTGCACCAGGGTGACCGCGAAGATGCACAGGAACAGGATGAAGGCGACGGCGCTGGCGGAGCCCAGGTTCCACCATTTGAACCCCTCTTCGTACATGAAGTAGAGCACGGTCACGGTCGACTGGGCGGGGCCGCCCTGCGTCATCACATAGGGTTCGGCGAACAGCTGGAAGAAGCCCGCGACCGAGATGATCGACACCAGCAGCATGGTCGGCGCGATGGCCGGCAGGGTGACATGGCGGAACTGCTTCCACGGTCCGGCGCCGTCGATGCGCGCGGCCTCGTACAGGTCGTCCGGCACGGTCTGCAGCACGGCCAGGAAGATCAGCATGTTGTAGCCGAAGATCTTCCACACCACGAACATCAGGATGGCGGGGATCGAGGTCTCCGGATTACCCAGCCAGTCGACCGGCGGCAGGCCGACGCCCTGCAGCGCCCAGTTGATGACGCCGTATCTGGTGTGCAGCAGATAGCGCCACACCACCGCCGTCGCGACCAGGGTGGTGACATAGGGGGCGAAGAACATCACCCGCCAGATCGGCCGCCACTTCACCACCCGCGCGTTCAGGATGACGGCGGCCGCCAGCGAGGCGGCGATCGACAGCGGCACGCCCAGAACGGCGAACCACACCGTATTCTTCATCGCCCCCCAGAACAGCGGATTACCCAGCAGGTTCTGATAGTTCTGAAGCCCGACGAAACGCAGGTTGTTCAGGTCGGCCAGCGCATAGATGTCGAAATCGGTCAGGCTGAGCAGCAGGGCCGAGATCACCGGCACGGCGAAGAACAGCCCGACGGCCAGTAGCGCGGGGGCCACGAAGGTCCAGGCGGCGCGCTCGCGACGGCGAATGGCGGAAACGGCGCTCATGATCCCCTGCCCCGGTCCAGCATCCAGCGCCGTTTCTCCAGCAGGCGGTCGGCGCGGCGGTCGATCTCGGCCGCAGCGGTTTCGGGCGTGAACTGGCCGCGCACCATGCGCTCGGCGACGATCTGCATCTCGGTGACCACGCGCTCCCACTCCGGCGCCTTGGGCACGGCCTTGGCGCGCGCCAGCTGCCCCTTGAAGGGTTGCAGCAGCGGGTCGTTCGCGATGGCCGGGGCGTTCCAGGCGCTTTCACGCGCGGGCAGGTTTCCGGTCAGTTCGTTGAAGGTGACCTGCACATCGGGCTGCAACAGGAAGCGCACCAGCTTCCAGGCCGCGTCCTGATGCGGCGACGACTTGAACACCGCCAGAGACGATCCGCCGGGCGCCGAGGCGCCGGGGCCGCGCGGTCCGGGCACGCCCGCCGTCGCCCATTTCGTCTCGGGCGGCAGGCGGTTGCGGAAGTCGCCGATGGTCCAGGGACCGGAGAAATAGAAGCTGAAATAGCCCTTGGCGAACTCGGTCCAGACGTTTGAAATCTGCGTCGCCGACACCAGCGGAGCCAGCCGCTCGTCGAACAGACTCTTGTAGAAGGCCAGGGCCGCGACGAAGCCGGGGCTGGAGAAATTGCCGCGCGTCGCCTGGTCCCGCAGCAACGGCTCATCGCCTTGCAGGCCGAAGGTCAGCAGTTGCTCGAACTCGTTGACCGGCAGCAGGATGGCGTAGTTGCCCGTCCCCGCCACGCGCTTGACCGCATGCATGGCGCGCTTCCATTCGGCCCAGTCGCCCGGCACGGCGTCATAGCCCGCCCGGTTCAGCAGGTCGGTACGATGGAAGATCAGGCGCGTGTCGACGTACCAGGGCGTGGCCATGGCCTGATCGCCGATCTGGTTCGTCTCGAGCACCGCCGGGAACTGGTCGGTCAGCAGATCCGCCGCCGACGCCGGGGTCGGCGACAGGGCGCCGATGGCCGCCAGCTCCGACACCCAGGTGTTGCCGATCTGGGCCACGTCCGGCAGTGAGTCCCCGGCGTATGCAGTCAGCAGTTTCTCGTGCGCCGCCGTCCACGGCAGCGGCTGGACCGAGACGCGCACGCCGGGGTTCAACCGCTCGAACGCCGGGATCAGGGCGGGGACATTGGTCCCCTCGTTGCCCATGGCCCACAGGCGCAGCCGCACCTCGCCCGCCGTGCGGGGCGCGCAGGCGGTCAGCCCCGCCCCCGCCAGCAAACCGAGGGCGGCGCGCCTGTCGGGCCTCAGGCTCACGCCTTGTCCAACCAGCCGCCGGTGAAGCCCGCGCGCTTCAGCCCGCGCACGATGTTCGGCTCGCCATGCATGCGGTTCCAGACGATGCCGCTGCGGTGGTTCTCGGTCATGATGACGATCGGCCCCTGGTCGATGCCCAGATAGTCGCCGTCGACCCAACCGATCCCGTCCACGATCTTGCCGTGCAGCAGCGGCTTGTCCGTCTGGGTCAGGGTCGGATTGAAGCTGTCCAGGAAGCCGTACTCGGCATAGATGGCCGCGCCGTACTTCGCCTTCATCGCCTTGACGCAGGTGGTGACCAGTTCCGGCTCGAAGGCGATGGAAGACGCCGCCGCCGTGGGCGCGATGGTGCCGTCGTCACGCTCGCCCGGACCGCGCGCCGAATAGCTGAAGAACTCGCGTTCCTGGCCGTTCACGATCTGTTTGAAATCGCCCGGTCCGTCGCAGGCCGTCAGGCCCCAGACGTCGGCCGAATAACCGGCCCAACCGCGCGGATTGTCGGCGCCGTATTTCTGCTGCGCCTGCACGGCGCGGCGGCTGTTCTCGAAATAGTCGAAGCCGGGGATTTCGGCCTGACGGTCGCGCATCCAGGCGTCCTGGATACCGCGGAAGTCGATGAACATGTGGCTGTACTGGTGGCCGAACAGCGGGGCGAAATGCAGATGCTTCGGACCCCATTTGTCGGTGAAGCTGCGGTCGTAGACGCTGCACCACTCGGTCCAGACGCCTGGATCGACCGGATGCGTGGGGCTACCCAGCGCCTGGATCAGGACGATCATGCCCTCGTTGTAAACGTTCCAGTCAGCCTCGATGAAGCCACTCTCGGGGTGCCAGCCCATCGAGATGCGGTTCGGGCGCACGACCAGCCACGGCCATTCGATCCGCTCATAGATCACCTGGGTCAGGCGACGGATTTCGGCCTCGTCGGCATGGTCGCCGTCGAACCAGCGGGCGGCGAACATCATGCCGCCCATCAGTAAGGCGGTGTCGACACTGGACAGTTCGGTCTGACCGAAGCGGTGACCGGTCTCCATGTCCAGGAAGTGGTAGAAGAAGCCCTTGTAGCCGCCGACGCCGGTGGCCTCGGGCCCCTGCTTCAGGTCATGCAGGAAACGGATGGTGGTCAAGGTGCGCTCGCGCGCCTGTTCGCGCGTGATCCAGCCGCGCTCGACCCCGATCGGCCACACGGCCAGGGCGTCGCCGATAGCGGCGACCGAAGCGAAAGACTTGGTCGGCCAGCGGTCCGGCGTCATGCCGTTGGCGGCGTTGGTCGTATCCCAGAACCAGCGGAACGAGCGGTGCTGCAGATCGTCAATGACGGGATCCAGCGCTGTCGCCGCCTGGACGCCCGTCGCGCCGGCGCTGCAGCCGACCAGGGCCATCGCCGCGCCTGCGGCCACCGTCCCCATCAAAAACCCACGACGATCCATGCCGGCTCCTTCCGTCAGAAACTCTACTCAAAACATACAAAAAAGAAGGGCCGCCCCCGCCCGTGGGCAAGGGCGGCCCCAAGGCTCAGGAGTTAGAAGCTGTACCGGAACCCGACCTGGAAACTACGAGGCCGCGTGATCAGATTGGTGGGACGACCGTAGTTCGGGTTCACACCAGGCGCCGGCGGGATATACCCGTTGAAGCCACCATAGTTCCGGCTGTCGAATGCGTTCAGGACGTCCAACTGCAGCGTCAACTGCTGGTTGCCGAACAGCTCGAAGTCCTTCTCCAGCTTAAGGTCGACGGTGCAGCGGGCGAAGAGTTCCAGGCAGTTCTTACGCGGAGCGCCAGCGCCCCGCATCAGGCGACGCTGGTTGATGCCCGAGCCAGCCGACTGGTCGTCGATGTTGAAGAAGGCGCCCGATCCCAGTTGGGTGATGGTCGAGACACGCATGCCCCACGGCAGATCCTTGATGCCCGAGAGCACGACGGTGTGCTCTTCGCTGCCCACCTTGCGATACATGCCGTAGTCGTCCGGACGCGGCGCATCCAGGCTGAACAGGTCGCCGCCGTTCTGCTTGGCTTCGGACCAGGTCCAGGCGACGTTGGCGCCCCAGCCGCTGTCGCGCGAATAGGGCTTGTCCAGGGTCAGGTACAGGCCCGTGTACTCGGTATCCAGTTCATCGACGCCAAGCAGGATGTTCGAGAAGCCGTTGGCCGTCGCGGGCGTGGTGTCGCAGCAGGTGCCGTCGTCGCGCAGAGTGCCGAAGACGTGGGTATAGCCGTTCTGGCCCTTGATATAGGTGGCCGTGGCGGATGCGATCCATTCGCCCAGACGTTGACGGAAGCCCAGGCTGAACTGGTCGGTCGACGGCGGCTTGGCGTCGTTCTTGACTGCGAACAGTTCGGGACGACCCGTCTGCGCCGTGGCGCGCAACTCAAGCAGGGCGTCGCGATCATAGTAGCGATCGTCCCAGATCACGGTCGCATTGCCGTTCGGATCCGGCAGGCCGTCGTCGGAGAAGTAGAAGACGCCCGTGGCGTACTGCAGGCGGAAACGCTCGTCCAAGGTGTTATTGAAGACGTTGCGGTCATAGTAGCGACCATAGCCGCCGAAGATCACCGTCCGCTCGTCATCGAACACATCGTACGAGAAGCCGATCCGGGGCTGGAAGGCGCCCATGAAACGATCACGGTCGTTGCCGTCAGTGATGTAGTCGTCCGCATTGTAGCCGAAACGCTCCGGCAAGGCTCGCAGGGCGGCTTCGGCGTTAGCGGGCGTCACGTAGTCGTTGTTGAACATGTTGTCTTCGTAGTCCCAACGAAGACCCAGATTCAGTTGCAGCTTGGGCGTGATGTCCCAATCATCCTGGATGTACAGACCAAATATCCAGTTCTCGGCGGCGATCTGCGGATCACCCAGCCCCAGCCGAACCTGAGACGGTGAGTCGAAGCCAAGGCCTCGGTCGCTGATGTAGGTGAACTTCGGCGCCGTGAAGAAGAGCTTGTTAAACTCGTAGTCGACCGTGTTGTACTTCACGCCCATCTTGATCAGGTGATTGTCGACCGAGGTGATGGTGAAGTCGTTCCGGAAGGTCCAACCCTTCTGGATGATGTCCTGGCTGGAGTCACGACCACCGATGGTGATGACGTTCTGGTATTCGTAGGTGGGCGCGCCGGGATTCAGCGACGTCGGATGCCAGTTGTAGTCCAGGTAGTCGATCGACGCTTCATTCAGGAACCAGTCGCCCCGATAGGTGTGACGCAGGTTGTATGTGGTGACGGTATTCTGGAAATCTTCGGCGACAGTGAAGGCATTGGTGCCGCCAAAGCCACGAATTTCAGATTCCTTGCGAACACTGACGCTGAAATCCAGATTCTGGCGGTCATCGATCAGCCAGCTCAACTTGCCGAAATACAGGTCGGCACGGAACGGCGTGACGAAATTGCCTTCATATTCGCCGAAGCGCGCGATGTTTTCGGGCGTACGATTGCCCAAGGTCACTGTCGTGGCGCGATCCTGGTCGTTACCTTCGTACGAGCCGAAGAAATGCAGACGATCCCGGATGATCGGGCCGCCCAGGGCGACGCCGTACTGCGATCGCTTGTAGTCCGGCTTCTCGCGACCGGCACGAGCGTCGAAGGTGTTTTCCTCGATCATGTCGCGATCCTGATAGGCGCCAAACAGTTCGCCATGGAACTCGTTGGTGCCCGATCGCGTCACGGCGGTGATGATCGCTGCCGAGGCCTGCTCGTATTCGGCCTTGTAGTTCTGGGTCAGGACCCGGAACTCCTGGACGGCGAGTTGGGCGAACGGATTGCCGCGGCTGGAGTCCTGGCCGACCAGGCCGCCGCTGATCACGTTGTTTTTCAGGCTGGCGCCGTCGATGAAGACATTGACGTCGTTGGCCGTGCCGGCGCCGGACTGGAACGTGCGGCCGCTCTCGCCATCATTATAGCGAACGCCCGGCGCCAGACGTGCGAACGACAGGAAATTCCGGTCAGTCTGAGGCAGGGTTTCAATCTGATCGCGACTGATGTTGGTCGCAACCTCGGACGTAATAACCTCGGCCAGACGACGACCGGTCACCACGATATCGCCGAGGTCGGTCGCGCCGCCGGATGCGATTTGGGTCGTCCCGACGTCCAGGTTGAGCGTGCCCACAGCGCCGACGGCGATGTTGACAGTTTCCGAAGCGGTCTCACCTTCCGCGGTCGTAACCGTCACTCGGTAAGAACCCGGACGAAGACCCGGAATCACATAGGCGCCGTTCGCATTGGCCGTGACGCGGCTGACGAAACCCGAACCCGCCTCCGTAGCCGTGACAACCGCGCCCGCTTCAGGAGCGCCGCCATCCGAGATCGAGCCGCGGATGGTCGAGCCGGCCTGTTGAGCCAGCGCGCCGCCGGCCGAAATGGCGACGGCCAGGGCTGACGCCGCGCCGAGCCAGTATTTGGTGTTGGTCTTCGTGGACATGGTTTCCTCGATGAAGAAGTGTTTTGGGCTGTGAGCCCGAAGGTCTGGAAGCGAAAGCCCGCCTAGCGACGCCGATCCTCTTGGTAGGGTGGCGCGGCGTAACCGGTTACAGTCAAGCTTGCTCTGGTCCGTCTCCTCGATCTCGCGGCCTAGTAGGCCGGGGCGCTGGCGGGGGTCCGCGCCGGGGTTGATTGGGCAGGGCTGGGCTGGATCACGCTGGACTGGCGCACGACCAGTTCGGGGCGCACGACCTCGCAGGCGGTGTCGGCGGCGGCGGCGCGGGGGTCGTCGACCATGGCGACCAGTCGCTCCAGCGCGCGGGCTGCGGTCTCGGCCACGCCGGAGCGCAGGGTCGTCAGCGACGGGCGGATGAAGGCGGCCAGCGGAATGTCGTCGAAACCGACGACGGCGATATCCTCAGGGCAGCGGACGCCTGCGTCCTGCAGCGCCAGCAGGGCGCCGATGGCCATCATGTCGTTGGCGGCGAACAGGCCGTCGGGTCGGTCGCCCCGCGCGGCCAGGGACTCTCCGGCCGCGTGGCCGGACGCCTGCATGAAGTCGCCCTGGACGATCATCGGTGGCGCGCCCGCGGCGGCCATAGCCTCCAGATAGCCAGCCAGTCGGGCCTCGGCCTCCAGGTTGCCGGCGGGGCCGGCGATGTGGGCGATGCGGCGGCGTCCGATCGACAGCAGATGCTCGACCGCCGCTATGGCGCCGCCCCGGTTGTCGACGACGATCGAGGGACGGCCGGAGTCCACCGCGCCACTGTTCATCAGCAGCACCGGCAGGCGCCCGGCCAGATTGGCGGCCAGGTTGGCGGCGTCGATATGGGGCGACAGCACGACCAGCCCGTCCACCCGGCCCCGCATCGACCGGATGGCGGACGACACTTCCTCGGCGTCGCCGTGTGAGCTGGAGACGATCAGGTGATAGCCGGCGCGGCGCGCGGCCACGTCCATGCCGCGGATCAGCTCGGAAAAGAACTCCCCGTACAGGTCGGGCAGGATGACGCCGACCGTTTGGGTCTTGCTGGTGGAAAGGCTGCGGGCGCCCGAATGCGGCACGTAACGCAGCGTCTCGATGGACTCCATCACGCGCAGGCGGGTCGCCTCGGTGACGGCGTCGGCGTTGTTCAGGACACGGGAAACGGACGCGACGGAGACCTGTGCATGGCGCGCGACATCGCGGATCGTGGCGGCCTTCATGCCGTCACGCGCGGTTGCGGACGCGGGCGCATCCAAGTTTCCAAAGACATCCTCCCTGACAACCGAACCGTCCCGGCCCTCTTGTCGAAGGTCCGTCAGCTCGGGGTGTAAACGGTTACATGACACACCACCACCCTGACACGCAAGCGCCTCGCTTCGGACACAAGGCTTACGGGGCGTTCACAAGGGGTTTCGCCGCCCCCTGTGACGATTCCGCCCCTCAGCGACGATCCAGTCGCCGGAAATGCGACTCGATCAGGTCCAGCCGCTCGGCATGCGGCACAGGTTTCCGGACCGGTCCGGCGTTGGTGAACTCCAGCAGGTGAGTCGCCCCCTCCCCCACGCGCGGCCAGACGGGATGGCCGCCGCCGTTGGGGTCGCCCGCACGGGCAAAGCTGGTCCAGTAATCCGCCATGGCGGTGGCCGCGCGCTGGTCCACGTCGTCCGTCGCCCAGGATGATGCGGTCAGGTTGTCGAACACATAGGGCCGCTCGGACGCATGGGTCGCCCCGCCGTGCGGCTCGGGCATGGCGGCCGAGACCACGTCGAATCGATAGAGATAGGTCGGATGGCCCGCCGCCGCGTGCAGGCGCGCCAGGGCGCGCGCCGGTTCGTTGAAGATCATGTCGCTGATGATGTCGGCCTCGAACCCCGGCGCCCCGCCATAGGCGTCGATCAGGGTCGCACGCTCGGCGTCGTTCAGCGTGTCATCGACCCCGCCATAGGCGCTGGGATCGTTCGGTTTGATCCACCAGAACTCCTTGCTGTTCGTGCCGATGATCAGCGGGACCAGGGCCTGACGCCCGGCGGCGAAGGCGTCGATCACCTGCTGCGTCACCACCTGGCCGTCGATCAGCGTCAGGTCGCCGCCAAAGAAGCTGGGCGCCGGTTTCAGGAAGGCGTCGGCAGGCATGGCGCGCAGGGCGGCGGCCGTCACCGGTCCGCCCATACCCAGGCTGGCGACAAAGGCTTCGCCCCTCGCCTGCGCCGATGGCTCGCCGCGGTCGCCCGGCTGATCCAGACGAGTCGCCCGTTCGCGCCCCAGGCCCGACTGGACCACTGCCCGGTGAAACAGGCCGCGCGCAGGCGGCGCGATCATCAGCCGCGTCACCGCCGCGCCGCCCGCCGATTCACCGAATACGGTCACCGCCTCCGGGTCGCCGCCGAAGGCCGCGATATTGGCCCGGACCCAGCCCAGCGCCGCGATGATGTCCATAAGCCCATAGTTTCCGGCCGGCTCACCCACCGCCCGCTCGGCCGCCAGCGCCGGATGATCGAAGAAGCCCAGCCGCCCCAGGCGATAGTTCAGCGTCACCACCACGACGCCGCGCCGCGCCAGCGCCGCCCCGTCATACAGGGCCGCCGTGCCCGAACCGTTGTTGAAGCCGCCGCCGTGGATCCAGACCATGACCGGCAGCGGGGCCGGGCCGGCGTCCTGCGGCGCCCAGACATTCAGGTTCAGGCAGTCCTCGCTCATCGGCATCGGGCCGACGCCGGGGTCGCCGTTGGCGGGCGGCTGGATGCACAGGGCGCCCATGGCGCCGGCGTCGCGGGGTTCGCCCCACCCCTGGGCTGCGCGCGGGGCCCGCCAGCGCAGGGCCCCGACCGGCGGCGCGGCATAGGGGATGTTCAGCCACGAACTGACCCCTTCGGAATGGCGCCCTACAAGCTGGCCCTGGGCCACGCGGGCGACCGGACGGTCAGAGGCGGCGGCCGCTGCGGAGGGAACGATCATGGAGACCAGGACGATGAGAGACAGGAAAGAACTGGCGCGCTTCATTGTTACAGACTAGCGGAAACTTTCTGCGTCCCAAGCGTTTGCGTCGACGCGTATGGGGTGGATTGTCTCTTGAAGGAACTGGCGAAAGCGGGGGCGATCCACGCCGACCTGGCGGCGGTGTTCGACGCCTCGCCCAATCCCTACATGCTGTTGACGCCCGATCTGCGCTACGCGGGCATGAACCAGGCGTATCTGCACGCCGTCGGCGCAACGCGTGAGTCGCTGTTGGGTCGTCCGGTTTTCGAGGCATTCGATTCCGGACCGGGCGACAAGGCTGCCGACAATGTCCATCAGTTGCGCGCCTCGTTCGAACGCGTTCTGCGCACGGGCGAACCGGACCATCTGGCTGTTGTGGAATACGCCATGCCGACCCCTGGCGCCGATGGCCAGGTCCAGTTCGAAAATCGGTTCTGGAGCGCGACCCACACCCCCGTCCGCGACGACGACGGCGCGGTTCGGTACATCCTGCAACACACCACCGACATCACGGAACTGGAACGCCTGCGCCGTCAGGTCGCCGACCGGCGCAGCGAGGATTCATCGGCGCTGGACGCGATGGTTGGCGGCAGCGTGCTGAAGCGCGCCACGGACGTTCAGGCCGCCAATCGCCAGCTGCAGAGCGAGCGGAACCAGCTGGTCGAGATGTTCATGCAGGCGCCGGGATTCGTCGCGGTGCTGACCGGCCCGGATCATGTCTTCCAGATGCACAACCTGGCCTATGGCCAGCTGATCGGCCACCGCGATATTACGGGCAAACCGGTCCGCGAGGCCCTGCCCGAACTTGAAGGCCAGGGCTATTTCGAGTTCCTGGACGAGGTGTTCGCCACCGGCGAAACCTATGAAGGCCGCGAAAGCCGGGTCGCCCTGCAACGCACCCCGGACGCGCCGCTGGAGCTCGTTTTTCTGAATTTCGTCTATCAGCCCATCCGTGACGACGGCGGCCGCGTCGCCGGCATCTTCGTCCAGGGCTATGAGGTGACGCAGAACGTCCTGGCAGCCGAACGCCAGAAGCTGATGATCGACGAACTGAACCACCGGGTGAAGAACACCTTGGCCACGGTTCAGTCCATCGCCATGCAGACGGCGCGCTCGCACGTCGAGCCGGCGACCTTCGCCGAAAGCTTCCAGTCGCGCATTCTGGCCCTGTCCCACACCCATAACCTGCTGACCCGCAGCCACTGGGAAGGCGCCCAGCTGCACGACGTGCTGGATCACGAGACCCAGGCCCACGGCGCGCACCGCGTCCTGCTGAACGGCCCGCTCGTGGCGCTGGAGCCCGCGTCGGCGCTGGCGCTGGGGATGATCGTCCACGAACTGGCGACCAACGCCGCCAAATACGGCGCCCTGTCCGTGCCGGACGGCCGCGTGGTCGTGGACTGGCGTTTGAGTAACCAGACCGACCGGATGCTGACCCTCAGCTGGCGCGAGGAAGGCGGCCCCGCCGTCGCGCCCCCATCCCGACGCGGCTTTGGCAGCCGTCTGGTCGAGCGTAGCGTGCGTCACGACCTGGCGGGCACGATCGACACCGACTATCGCATCGAAGGTTTCACGGCGGAGATCACGGTCCCGCTGGATCGAGGACAAGCCGCATGACCACCCCCCAACAGACTGGCATCGAAGGCCGCCGGGTTCTGATCGTGGAGGACGAATCCCTCGTCGCCATGTTGCTGGAGACCATCCTCGAGGACATGGGATGCGCCCCCGTGGGCCCGGCCTCCACCGTCGACGAAGGCGTTCGCCTGGCCCAGGGCGAGCCCGAGCTGAGCTGCGCCCTGCTGGACGTCAACGTCGCCGGCACGACCGTCTTTCCCGTGGCCGATGCGCTGAAGGCGCGGGGCGTGCCGTTTGTCTTCTCGACCGGCTATGGCGAGGGCGGGCTGCCGGACGAGTGGCGCGGTCACCCCACCATCCAGAAGCCGTTCACCGAGGCGACCGTACGCGAGGCCCTGTTCACGGCCATGGACATCAGCTTCGCCTGACGTCCTTCAGCACGGCCTTCGCGGCGTTGTGCCCCGGCGCGCCGGTCACGCCGCCGCCCGGATGGGCGCCTGATCCGCACAGGTAAAGACCCGGAACCGGCATCCGATGGTCCGCGTGGCCCAGCACTGGCCGGGCGCTGAACAGCTGGTCCAGCGTCAGCCGCCCGTGGAAGATATCGCCGCCGATCAGGCCGAAACGCCGCTCCAGATCGCGCGGCCCCAGCGCCAGGCGCCCGACCACTGACGCCTTGAACCCCGGCGCGTGGCGATCCACCGTCTCGATCATCAGGTCCGCCACCGTGTCGCGATGGTCGTCCGCCAGATCGGGGGCGACGTGCTGGCAGAACAGGCTGGCGACATGCCGGCCCGCCGGCGCCAGACTGTCGTCCAGGGTCGAGGGGATCAGCATTTCCACGATGGGCGCCGACGACCACCCGTTCAGCCGCGCCTCCGAATAGGCGCGGTCCATATAGCCCAGGCTGGGCGCGATGATGATGCCCGCCGTCAGGTGATCGCCCGCCTCGGGCAAGGCGGTGAAGCGCGGCAACTCCGACAGCGCCACGTTCATCCGGAACGTGCCCGAGCCTGAGGCGTAGCGCCCGATCCGCTCTCCGAAATCCGCCGGGACCACGCCCGGATCGACCAGCCGGTCGAACAGCAGGCGCGGGTGCAGGTTCGACACCACGGCGCGGGCGCGGAAGACGTCGCCCCCTTCGGTCACCGCGCCGACCGCCCTGCCCTTTTCCGTCAGCACCTCGGCCACCGGCGTATCCAGCCGGATGTCGACGCCCAGTTCGGCGCCGGCGGCGGCCATGGCCCGGGTGATGGCCCCCATGCCGCCGATGGCATGGCCCCAGGCGCCCTTCTTGCCGTTCACCTCGCCAAAGACGTGATGCAGCAGCACATAGGCGGACCCCGGCGTATAGGGGCTGGCGTAGTTTCCGACGATGCTGTCGAACCCGAACAGCGCCTTGATCGGATCGCTCTCGAACCAGCCGTCCAGCCAGTCGCCCGCCGACTTGGCGAACAGATCCAGCAGGTCGCGCTGCGCCGGCAGGTCCAGCCCCGCCACGCGCCGCCCCAGCGACGCCGCCTTCAGCATCTCCGGCAGGGCCGCCAGCCAGCCGCCCTCGACGACGTTGGGCGGCGTGGTCAGGATGAGGTCGCGCAGGATGGCCGCCACCGTCTCCAGCCGGTCCTCATAATCGCCCAGCCGTTCGGCGTCGCGGGTCGAGAATTTGGCCACCTCGGCCCTGGTCCGTCCCTCGCCGGTCAGCAGGTAGCGGCCATCGTCGAACGGCAGGAAGTTCGCCGCCCGCCGCTCGACCACCCGCAGCCCGTGGCGCGGCAACTCCATGTCGGCGATGACGCGCGGGTTCAGCAGGCTGACGGTGTAGCTGGCGGTCGAGTTGCGGAAACCGGGGTGGAACTCTTCCGTCACCGCCGCGCCGCCGACGACGTGGCGGCGCTCCAGCACCGTGACCTTCAGCCCCGCCCGCGCCAGATAGAAGGCGCAGACCAGGCCGTTGTGGCCTCCGCCCAGGATAACGACATCGGTCTCGACCACGGCCCCGCCCTCTTCGATTCGGACCCAGCCATAGCCGATGCGCGCGCCCGCGCAACGCCGTGCGCGACGACGACGCTGCGTCCGTCCGGCAGCGTCGTGATATCCAGCCGGGGCGGGCGACGTTCGGCCGCGATCTGCAGCCGGATTTCGGCCCAGGCGTCTTCCTGATCCGTCGCGTCAAACGCCATGACGGCGACCCCGCCGTGACGCGCCACCGCGCGCAGGGCCCGGTCCAGCAGCAACAGGTCCGGCCGCGCCGACCGGAACCGCCCCTGGTCCAGCCGCCACAGGGCGTCGGCATAGGCCCGCCCCTTCAACGACGTCAGTGTCCCGGCTCGCTGCGCCCGTCCGCTGACGATCAGGTCCGCCCGGGGCCACCGCGCCGCAGTTCCGCCCGCCCCCAACAAGGGATCGCGCAGCCGGACCCGGGTCGCCGCATCGTCCACCTCCAGCCGTCGGGACATGGCCCAGGCGTCGACACGATTCCCGGCCAGGGCGATGGTCTTCAGACGCAGATGAGCGGACGTCCCTGCACAGGCGCAGGCCTGCGCCGCCAGATCGCCCAGCGCGTGCGTCGCCGCCGCCAGCACCGCCCCGTCCCCGCAATCCGGATCCAGCACCCTCAGTCGCGAAAGCCGTTTCAGGAACCGGCGCGCGGCGGGCGCGCCGTCTTCAGGCCGCCAGCCGTCGGCCACGGCGTCGCCGACCAGTCGCGCAAGGGTGTCAGCCACGTCCGCCATGACGCAACCATAGGTCATTGATCACGGCGATCAATACTTAAGGTTTAGTCGTGACCCACATTCATGTTTTAGGAGAACCGCCCACATACCGGCGGGCCAGCAAGGGCGCGCCCAGCCAGTAGCAAAGCTCGGCCGGCCGACCGATGTCCCAGACCGCCAGATCGGCCGCCTTCCCGACCTCGATGGTCCCGACCTCGCCCTGCAGCCCCAGCGCCCGCGCCGCATGACGCGTCGCCCCCGCCAACGCCTCCTCCGGCGTCAGGCGGAACTGGACGCAGGCCAGGTTCAGCGCCGCCGTCATCGAGGCGACGGGCGAGGTGCCGGGATTGCAGTCCGTCGCCACCGCCATGGCCACGCCGTGACGGCGCAGCAGATCGATGGGCGGCAGCTTCGTTTCCCGCAGCATCAGGAAGGCGCCCGGCAGCAGCACCGCCACCACCCCCGCCTCGGCCATGGCGGCGATGCCCGCCTCGGTCGTGTGCTCGATATGGTCGGCGGACAGGGCGCCATATCGCGCCGCCAGCGCCGCGCCGCCGCCGTCCGACAACTGGTCCGCATGCAGCTTGACCGGCAGATCCAGCGCGCGCGCCTTGTCGAAAAGCCGCCCGACCTCATCCACCGAGAAGGCGATGGGCTCGCAATAGGCGTCGACGGCGTCGACCAGACCCTCGGCATGGGCGGCCGGCAGGATGTCATCCACAGCCTTGTCCACATAGGCGGCGCGGTCGGCCTTATGCTCGGGCGGCACGGCGTGCAGGCCCAGATAGGAGGTGCGCACCCGCACCCCGGCGTCACGCCCGATGCGGCGGGCGACGCGCAGCATCTTCAGCTCGCTGTCATGATCCAAGCCATAGCCGGACTTGATCTCGACCGTGGTGACGCCGGTCGCCTTCAGCCCTTCCAGACGCTTGCAGGCCGAGGCGTAGAGGGCGTCCTCCGTCGCCTCCCGCGTCGCCTTGACCGAGGAGACGATGCCGCCGCCGGCGCGCGCGATCTCCTCATAGGTCGCGCCCTCCAGCCTCTGCTCGAACTCGCCCGAGCGGTCACCGCCGAAGACAAGATGGGTGTGGCAATCGATCAGACCCGGCGTGACCCAGCGCCCGTCCAGTCGGTCGGTTTCCACAGCCTTGTGCACAGGCAGATCGACACGCGGCCCGACCCAGGCGATGCGCCCGTCCTTGATCAGGAGGGCGGCGTCCTCGATCGCGCCATAGGGGGCGCCGCCCGCAGTCATCGTGGCGACGTGGCAGTCGGTGAGAAGGCGGTCGTAGATCATCGAACTATCCCAACAAACGCGAGCCCTCCCCCTCGAGGGGGGAGGGTTGGGTGGGGGTGGAGGTTGGCGCTTTCAATCTGATCGCGGGAGACGCTGACGACCTCTGCGCCTCCCGAGTCCGAACGGAACACGGAGCGGCTCCACCCCCAACCCCGCCCCTTCCCCCCTCGAGGGGGAAGGGAGCAGCCCTGGACCATCATCGCCCCGCCACCCCGCTCAGAATCTCGCAGAACCAGCGCCCAGCGGTCAGTGAGCCCAAGTCCCCGACCTCCAGCGACGGGTCGTATTCGGTCAGGTCCACGGCCCGCACCTTGGGATGCGCCCCGACTGTGCGTGCGGCGTCGAAGAAGTCGTGGACGGACACGCCGCCCGGCCGCGCGCCGGGGCTGGCGGGCCACTGGCTGCGGTCGATCACGTCGATGTCGAAATCGACGTAGATGACCTCGCACAGCGTCGACAGCCGCTCCAGTTCCTCGGCGACGACGACGGCCAGACCCCGCTCGCGGCACTCGCGCGCCATGCGGACCGAAATGCCGGCCGCCTTCGCCTTCTCGTGCGCGCGACGGGTGTTGGCGAAGGGCGCCAGGCCGACCTGGCTGATCCGCGCGCCCTCCATGCCGTCATCCAGCAGGGCCTGGATCGGATTGCCGTTGGTCAGGCCCTGATCCGTGTCGCGCAGGTCGAAATGGGCGTCCAGCGTCAGCACCCCGACGCGGTCAAGGCCAAGGGCGTGGACGCCCGGCCGAGTAATGGCGTTGTTGCCGCCGACCAGGATGGTCAGCGCCCGGTGCGCCTGAGCCGCCACCGCATCGCGCACGGGTTCAAAGGCGTCGGCGGGCGACACGGCTTTCAGCGCCACATCGCCGGCGTCATGCACCCGAACCTCCAGCTCCAGCCCCGTCTCGACGTCATAGGTGGACAGGCGCGGCAGCACCGCCCGCAGCGCCTTCGGCCCCAGATCGCACCGCCCCGGCGTCAGCGACCGCTCGTTCAGCGGCGCGCCGATCAGGGCGACGGGGGCGTCGGGGTGATTCCCCACCAGATCGCCGACAGAGCGCCATCCCAGGGCTTCAGACGGTTCGCTCATGAAATCATCCTTTAGTGGGAGAAAAGCGCGCGACCAGATCATAGGCCGCTCCGGGGAAGGTCTGCCACGCCCAGGTCACCCCCAGACCATCGCGCCACGTCCGGCGCTCCAGCCGCAGGCACGGCGCGCCGTCGGCCAGACCCAGATGCGTCGCCGTCTCATGATCCGCGCCGACGGCGGAAATCCGGTGCTCGGCCTCGGTCCACGGCATATGGGCCAGCAGCCATCCGCCCGGCGGCTGCGTCGCGAAATCGGCGCCTTCCGCCTCGCGCGCCGCATCCAGCGAGATCAGGCGGCGCTCGAAGACGAACGGCAGCTCGTCCGCCAGATGCAGGGTCTCCAGCTCGATCACCCGTTGCCCTAGGCCCTCGTCGCCGCGCGCCGGACGCACGATCCGGCCCAGCAGGCGATGGGAATAGGCCAGCCCCCGGCCTTCGACCTCGGACTGAATGTCGGGAATGGCGACCAGGGCGGATGAATGCACCGGCGGATGGGCCACCACCGTCCCCGCCCGCCTGCGTCGCACCACCAGCGCCCGCGCCGACAGGTCCGACATGGCGCGCGACACCGTCATCCGGGCGCAGCCGTATTCGGCCATCAGCTCGGCCTCGGTCGGAATGCGAAAGCCCGGCCGCCACTCGCCCGAGGCTATGCGGCGCTCGATATCGCCGGCGATCCGTCGATGAAGCGGCTCCTGATCCATACCCCAAGACTGACCCTTGCACCACATAATGTCTAGACATAAGACTGATGCAACGAAGGCGGAGACTCCCATGACCGACCACAGCAACGCCCGCGTCATCCGCGCCCCGCACGGGCCGGAGAAGACGGCGAAGACCTGGGCCGCCGAAGCCGCCATGCGCATGCTGATGAACAACCTCGACCCCGATGTGGCCGAACGCCCCGAGGACCTGGTCGTCTATGGCGGCATCGGCAAGGCGGCCCGCAACTGGCAGGCCTTCGACACCATCGTGGAGCAGCTGAAAACGCTGGAAGCCGACGAAACCCTGCTGGTCCAGTCGGGCAAGCCGGTCGGCGTCTTCCGCACCCATCTTGATGCGCCCCGCGTGCTGATCGCCAACTCCAACCTGGTCCCCAAATGGGCGACCTGGGACCACTTCAACGAGCTCGATAGGAAGGGCCTGGCCATGTACGGCCAGATGACGGCCGGCTCGTGGATCTACATCGGCACCCAAGGCATCGTTCAAGGCACCTATGAGACCTTCATGGAGGCGGGCCGCCAGCACTATGGCGGCGACTGGTCGGGCAAGTGGATCCTGACGGCGGGCCTGGGCGGCATGGGCGGCGCCCAGCCGTTGGCCGCGACCATGGCCGGCGCCTCGTGCATCACCATCGAGTGCCAGCGTAGCCGCATCGAGTTCCGCCTGCGCACCCGCTACGTCGACGTCATGGCCGAGACGCTGGACGAGGCTCTGGCTCTGCTGGAGCAGTCATTCAAAGACAAGAAACCCTTGTCGATCGGCCTGTTGGGCAATGCAGCTGATCTTTTGCCTGAAATGGTCAAGCGCGGCGTCCGCCCCGATCTGGTGACGGATCAGACCAGCGCCCACGACCCGGTCAACGGCTACCTGCCCTCGGGCTGGACCGTCGCCGAGTGGGAGGAAAAGCGCGTCAGCGACCCCGCCGCCGTCGAGACCGGCGCCCGCGCGTCGATGGCGACGCACGTCAAGGCCATGCTGGACTTCCAGAAGATGGGCGTCCCCACGACCGACTACGGCAACAACATCCGTCAGGTCGCCTTTGACGAAGGCGTCGAGAACGCGTTCGACTTCCCCGGTTTCGTGCCCGCCTATATCCGCCCGCTGTTCTGCCGCGGCATCGGGCCGTTCCGCTGGGCCGCCCTGTCGGGTGACCCCGAGGACATCCGCAAGACGGATGAGGCGATGAAGAAGCTGTTCCCCGACAACGCAGGCCTGCACCGCTGGCTGGACATGGCGGGCGAGCGCATCGCCTTCCAGGGCCTGCCCGCGCGCATCTGCTGGATCGGTCTGGGCGACCGCCACCGCGCCGGCCTGATGTTCAACGAGATGGTGAAGTCAGGCGAGCTGAAGGCCCCCATCGTCATCGGCCGCGACCATCTGGACAGCGGCTCCGTCGCCAGCCCGAACCGTGAGACCGAGGCCATGATGGACGGCTCGGACGCCGTGTCCGACTGGCCCCTGCTGAACGCCCTGCTGAACACGGCGTCGGGCGCCAGTTGGGTGTCGCTGCACCACGGCGGCGGGGTCGGCATGGGTTATTCCCAGCACTCGGGCGTCGTCATCGTCGCCGACGGCACGCCTAAGGCGGCGGCCCGGCTGGAGCGCGTCCTGTGGAACGACCCGGCCACCGGCGTCATGCGCCACGCCGACGCCGGATACGACATCGCGCGGGACGCCGCGCGCGAGCACGGCCTGAACCTGCCGAGCCTCCCATGAAAGCCCTCCCCCTCGAGGGGGGAGGGTTGGGTGGGGGTGAGACCGCCGCCCTGTCCCTGAATGACGCGGGAGACGGCGCTGCCTCCCGCGCCACACCTACAAGCACCCTGCCTACACCCCATCCCCGACCCTTCCCCCTCGAGGGGAAGGGAGGAGAAGAAGCATGACCCAGATCGTTATCGGCCAGTCCCCGCTCACCCTCGCCCAGTTGCGCGCCGTCCTGAATGGTCCCGTTCAGGTCGAGCTGACACCCGCCGCCTGGGCCGATGTCGAGAAGGGCGCCGCCACCGTCGCCGCCATTCTGGCGGAAGGCCGCACCGTCTATGGCATCAACACCGGCTTCGGCCTGTTGGCCAACACCAGCATTGCGGCCGAAGACCTTGAAACCCTTCAGAAGAACCTGGTGCTCAGCCACGCCTGCGGCGTCGGAGCCCTGCTCAGCGAGAACGTCACCCGCCTGCTGATGGTGCTGAAGATCGCGTCACTGTCCAAGGGCGCCTCCGGCGTCCGTCGCGGGACGCTGGAGGCCCTGATCGCCATGGTCAACGCCGAGGTCCTGCCTTGCATCCCGTCCAAGGGATCGGTCGGCGCCTCGGGCGATCTGGCGCCGCTGGCCCATATGTCGTGCGTCCTGATCGGCGTCGGCGAGGCGCGACATCAGGGTCAGACGCTGGACGCCGAAACCGCCTTGAGCAAGGTCGGGCTGAAACCCGTCGTCCTGGGTCCCAAGGAGGGTCTGGCCCTGCTGAACGGCACCCAGTGCTCGACGGCGCTGGCGCTGGCCGGCCTGTTCGCGACCGAGGACGTCTTCGCCGCCGCCATCGCCGCCGGCGCCCTGTCGGTCGATGCGCTGAAGGGTTCGGACGCGCCGTTCGACCACCGCATCCACGCCCTGCGCGGTCAGCCGGGCCAGATCGCGGTCGCCGTCGCCCTGCGCGCTCTGATGGCCGGCAGCGCCATCCGCGACAGCCACCGCCACGACTGCTCCAAGGTGCAGGACCCCTACTCCCTGCGCTGCCAGCCCCAGGTCATGGGCGCCATCCTTGATGTGATGAAGAACGCCGCCGCGACGCTGGAATGCGAGGCCAACGCGGTGACCGACAATCCGCTTGTCTTCATCGACGACGGCGACGTCATATCCGGCGGCAACTTCCACGCCGAACCCGTTGCTTTTGCAGCAGATCAGATCGCCATGGCCCTGTGCGAGATCGGCAATATCTCCGAGCGCCGCACCTCCATCCTGGTCGACCCGAAAATGAGCGAACTGCCCGCCTTCCTGGTCAAGGAAAGCGGCCTGAACTCCGGCTTCATGATCGCCCAGGTGACGGCGGCGGCGCTGGTGGCCGAAAACCGCATGGTCGCTCATCCGTGCAGCGTCGACACCGTCCCCACCAGCGCCAATCAGGAAGACCACGTCTCCATGGCCACCCACGGCGCGCGCCGCCTGCTGGACATGGCCGAGAACACGGCGACCGTGGTCGGCATCGAACTGCTGGCCGCCGCGCAAGGGCTTGAATTCCACCGTCCCCTGACCAGCTCACCCGCACTGGAGCAGGCCTACGCCATCGTGCGCGAGGCGGCGGCCCCCTATGCCTCCGATCACTATTTCGCGCCGGACATCGAACGGGCGACGGATGCAGTGCGGGCCGGCCGCTATCGCCCCTTCGCGGCGGATCTGCTGCCGTCGGCGTGAACCCCTGGCCTCGCTGCGCGCTATCGCTGTCGTCAGGGCGACGACGCGCGTAGTGGAGTAGAGTGGTGAACAGGGATCGGATCATCGTCTGGTCGGCCGTGGCGGGGGTCGCCGTGCTGGCGATCGGCGGCCTGGGACTGGCGGCGTGGAACAGCACGGCCTCGGCCGGCGCGACCCCCACGGGCCGCCTGTTGAACATCGCCGTCGTCGCCCCGGTCGAGCCCGAGGTCCAGCCCGGCGGCGTCATGCCCGTGGGCGAACTGGTCGACGGCTATGAGCATGATCCCGCCGCCCTGACAGCCTTGCGCAGCGATCCGTTCGACGACGTCCACGTCGAAACCGCATGGGTCGAGCCGGAACCCGCACTGCCCGCGCCCGTCACCGGAATGGCGGTGGTGCGCACCGACGCGCCGCAGCCGGGGATCGAGCCCATCCGTCTGGACCCGCGCGACCGCAGCTATGGTTTCAGTCAGCCGCAACCTGACTACGCCGCACAGCGCGCGGAACGCCTGGCCCGGCTGGAGGCGATCGAGGCGCGTCAGGCCGCCGAGCCGCCGGCCTTCACATCGGATGCCTCAGGCGCAGGCGAACTGAAGCGGGACAGCATCTTCTTCTGACGGCGCCATATCGGGCGGATCGGCCATCATGGCCTTTGCTGTCAGCATCGGCGTTTGCGGCCCGCCCGGCGCGTTCTGACATCCGCGCCGCAGGCGATGTTATGATCGCTGTCGATCCTTGAAATCGTCCGCCCCGCGCCGCCCGATTTGCTGACGCGCATTGCACTGATGCACTGCACTGCACTGATTTTTTCCGCCGTGCAGTGCAACGCCTGCGGCGCAAGGTCAGGGCGCCGTGCGTTGCAACGGGGCCTTTTTCAACGCGGCCAGATGGGTCGAGCCCGTGCAGAAACAGACCGTCCGCAACTGCCGGATGACCGTCTGGAAATGGTCCACCACCGCCTCGGTCGAGATCGTCGCCGCCTGGATCACCCCGGCCGCCTGACCCACGATGTCGGCGCCCAGGCGGATGGCCTTGGCGGTGTCGACCCCGTCGCGGATGCCGCCCGACCCGATCAGCAGCGCCTTGGGACAGGCGGCCCGCGCCTCGGCGATGGCGCGTGCGGTCGGGATGCCCCAGTCGGCGAAGGCGGCGGCGTGCGCCTTGTCGGCCGCGCCCTCGGACCGCTCGCCCTCGATCAGCGCCCAGTTCGAGCCCCCGGCCCCCGCCACGTCGATGGCCGCCGCGCCCATGTCGCACAGCCGCCTGGCCGTGGCGGCCGAAATTCCGGCCCCGGTCTCCTTGACCACCACCGGCGCCTCCAGCTTCAGAATCAGCGCCTCCAGCGCAGCGCCGACGCCCCACCAGTCGCGGTCGCCTTCGGGCTGGCAGGCCTCCTGCAACGGGTTCAGATGCACCACCAGGGCGTCGGCCCCGATCATTTCCATCGCCCGCCGCGCCTCGTCGACGCCAAAGCCGCGCGTCAGCTGGGCCGCGCCGATATTGGCCAGGATCGGCGTGTCCGGCGCCTTGTCGCGCAAGGTGGCGTCCAGCCCGCCGGTCGCGCCGCCTTCCAGCGCGCCGCGCTGCGACCCCACGGCCAGGGCGATGCCCAGATGCTGGGCCGCCTCGGCCAGCCGCGCATTGATCGCCTCGGCCCGCTCGGGCCCGCCTGTCATGGCGCTGATCAGCAATGGCGCCTTCAGCCGCCGCCCCAGGAAGTCCGCGCCCAGATCGATCTTGGCGTGATCCAGGTCCGGCAGGGCCTCGTGGACAAAGCGCACCACGCCGAACCCGCCGTCCAGCGCATGGCGGCCGCCCCCCGCCAGGACGACGTCCAGATGCTGGTCCTTGCGGCGGCGGATGGGCGATTCAGGCTTCATGACGCCCCATAACGCTTCAGTCGGCCTGGCGTAACGGCGCCCTTACGGCTTTCGCTCGACGGTCAGGGCATAGGCCCCGGTCTCGCCCTGGGCGAAGCTGCCGGCGCGGACCTCGTAGTCGCCGTCCTCGGGCGCCGTCCACTCCAGCCGGGCATGGGTGTCCGACAGGCCGTCGTCGTCCGCTTCCAGCTGGCTGTAGTCGCCCTCGTCGATCCGGCCGACGCTGACGTAGGCGTCGAAATCGTTGGAGACCAGCGTCAGGGTCAGCTTCTCGTCCTTCTTGGCGTGCAGGCGATAGGCTTCGTAATAGCTGCCGTCGTCAGCCATGGAGTCGCTGTCGTCCAGCGTCCCGCGCGCGGTGGCCCCCACCAGGATGCTGCCGGGTTTCGGCTCCGGCCCCCGGTCGATCAGTTCGATGGCATACAGCCCCTTGCCGTCCGACCCCAGCGGCGACGCGCGCACCACATAATCGCCGGTCTCGGGGATGGTGTAGCTGAGGCGCGCGTCCGTCCCCTCGCCCAGGCCGTCGTCGTCCGAGGCCAGCGCCTCGTATTCGCCCCCGGCCTTGCCGATCGAGACAAAGGCGTCGAAGTCGCCCGAGCGCACGATCACCTGGACCCGGCGGCCTTCCTCGCCCCGGAAACGATAGGCGTCGAAGCCCTTGTTTTCATTGTCACGCGGGTCGCGCTCGGTGATCTCGCCCGAGACGGTGGCGCCAAAGGCCAGGGGCGTCGGCGCCGGCTCGGGCGCCGCTTCCTCCAGCTTCAACTGATAGGCGCCGGTCCCCTCGCTGAAGGCCCGCGCTTCGACCACATAGTCGCCGGTGGCCGGCAGGGTGAAGGCGATGCGCGAGTTGGTGCCCTCGGCCCCGCTGTCGTCGTCTTCGGCCACGCTCTCGCGCGATCCGTTGGTTTCGCGGAACAGCTGCAGATAGGTGTCAAACGCGTCGGAGGTCAGGTTGATGACCACCCGCTGCCCCTCACGCCCGCGGAAGCGCCATGCGTCGGCGTGCTGGCCGCCCTCGTTCAGCGGCGTATCGGCCGACAGGCGGCCCCGCACCGGCGTGTCGAAGCGCAGGGCCGACACCGGCGCCGGCGGCGGGCCGTCCGCCACCGTCAGCGTATAGTCGCCCTCGGCCGTGGCGTTCAGGCCGGTCGCCCGGATCAGATAGGTCCCGCTGGCCGGCGCGGTGAAGATCAGGAACGAGTTCAGCCCGCCCGACGGCGCATCGTCGTTCTTGGCCAGTTCCTCGAACACGTCCGCCTGACCCGCGCGTCCCACGCGCAGCACGGGATCAAAGTCGTCGCTGTTCAGGCCGATGGCGAACCGCTGCCCGGCGCGGGCCGACAGGGCATAGGCGTCATAGACCGAGCCGTCGTCCTGCTCGGGATCGGAAGCGGTCAGATCGCCCTTCACTTCGTCGCCGACGCGGATCGTCGCCGGACGCGGCGCCGGCGCGGCGGCCGGTCGCTCGGTCAGCGACAGGGTGTAGGCGCCGGTTTCATCGGCCGCCAGGCTGCGCGCGCGAAGCACATAGGCGCCGTCGCGGTCGGCGGTGAAGCGCAGACGGGCATCGGTCCCCTCGCCCAGGCCGTCGTCGTCGGTGGCGCGCGGTTCGCCCTCGGGTGCGCCGTTCGCATCGGCCGCATAGACCGCCAGATAGGCGTCAAAGGCCGAGGACCGCATCACGGCCTCCAGTCGCTGCCCCGCGCGGACGGCCACCCGATAATCGTCATAGCGCGCGCCATCGTCGTCCGGCAGGCGCGCATCGCTGGAGGTCAGCTCGCCCTTGATGTCCGCGCCGATCGCCAGGTTCCGCGCATCCTGGGCCAGGGCGGGGGCGGCGGCGACAAGCGCCAGCAGGCTGACGGAGGCGGCGATGATCGTGCGGCGCATGGGGACCCTCTTGTTCGACGGCGATCATAGACGCCGAACGGCCCCGTCTGTAAATCGCCCCTACGGCCTTCTCCCCAGACTTCCCTATCAGCGCCAGGAGCCTTCCATGACCGCAGTTCCCATCGACGGAAAGGCGTTCGCCGCCGGGCTGGTGGACCGCGTCGCCGCCGCCTCGGCGCGGCTGGAGGCGGCCCACGGCGTCAAGCCGGGCCTGGCCGTGGTCATCGTCGGCGAGGATCCCGCCAGCCAGATCTACGTCCGCAACAAGGGCGAGACGACCCAGCGCGCCGGCATGCGGTCCGACACCCACCGCCTGCCCGACACGACGACCCAGGCCGAGCTTCTGACCCTGATCGCCGCCCTGAACGCCGACGCGGGCATCCACGGCATCCTGGTCCAGCTGCCCCTGCCCGCGCACATCGAGGCGGACGCCGTGCTGTCGGCCATCGACCCGGACAAGGATGTCGACGGCTTCCACGTCGTCAACGCCGGGCGACTGGCGGTCGGCCTGCCGGGGCTGGTTCCCTGCACGCCGCTGGGCTGTCTGATGCTGCTGAAGGACGCGCTGGGCGACCTGACGGGGCTGAACGCCGTGGTCGTGGGCCGCTCGAACATCGTGGGCAAGCCGATGGCGCAACTGCTGCTGGGCGAAAGCTGCACCGTCACCATCGCCCATTCACGAACGAAGGATTTGGCCGCCCTGTGCCGCACGGCCGACATCCTGGTGGCCGCTGTCGGCCGGGCCGAAATGGTGCGCGGCGACTGGGTCAAGCCGGGCGCCACCGTCATCGACGTGGGCATCAACCGCGTGCCGTCAAAGGACCCGGTCAAGGCCGCCGAGGGCAAGACCCGCGTGGTCGGCGACGTCGCCTACGCCGAGGCCGCAGAGGTCGCCGGCCGCATCACGCCGGTCCCCGGCGGCGTCGGTCCCATGACCATCGCCTGCCTGCTGGCCAACACCTATACCGCCGCCTGCCGCACCGCGGGCGCCACGCCTGAATCACTGGCTTGATGACGAACCGCTAAGCGCGGATAGTCGCGACTCGAAAAGCGGCCGAGGGGCCGATCGTCAGGAGACTTCCATGGTTCGCTTCAGCCCCCGCACGGCCGGTCTGGCCGCCGTCGTCATTCTGGCCCCCGCCGTGGCGGGCTGCGGCTACAACACCATCCCGACCAAGCAGGAACGCGCCAACGCCGCCTGGGCCGATGTTCAGTCCCAGTATCAGCGCCGCGCCGATCTGGTGCCGAACCTGGTCGCCACGGTTCAGGGCGCAGCGGTGCAGGAGCGCACGACCCTGACCCAGGTGGTCGAGGCCCGCGCCCGCGCTACCGGCGTCACCGTCTCGCCCGAGACCCTGAACGACCCCGCCGCCTTCCAGCGCTATCAGGCGGCCCAGGGCGAGTTGTCCCAGGCCCTGTCGCGTCTGCTGATGGTGGTCGAGAACTATCCGCAGCTTCAGGCCAACCAGAATTTCCTGGCCCTTCAGTCGCAACTGGAAGGGACCGAGAACCGCATCACCATCGCCCGGCGCGACTATAACGAGGCGGTCCGCGACTATAACACCTCGCTGCGGACCTTCCCGACCGTGATCTGGGCCAAGACCATCCAGTCGGACGCCAAGCCGATGCAGATGTTCAGCGCCACGGCCGAAGCCCAGAGCGCGCCTCAGGTGAACTTCAACCTCGGCGCCCCCGGCGCACAACCCGGCGGGGCCGCCCCCGCCGTCGCTCCGGGCTCGACGCCGCCCGCAACGCCGGCGCCTGCCGCCCAGTGATCCCGCCGCTGGCCTCCCGGATCATCAAGACACGCGCGGCCATGGCGACGCTCGCCATGGCCCTGCTGTGGCTGGCGCTGTGCCTGCCGGCCTTTGCGCAGACGGGCCCGACCTTTCCCCAGCTGACGGGCCGCATCGTCGATGAGGCGAAGCTGATCAGCCCCGAGGGTGAGGCCGCCCTGACCGAAAAGCTGGCGGCGCTGGAGCGGGATACCGGCGACCAGCTGGTGGTTGTCACGGTCAACAGCCTGCAGGACTATGAGATCGAGGATTACGGCTACCGGCTGGGCCGCGCCTGGGGGATCGGCCAGAAAGAAACCGACAACGGCGTCCTGCTGATCATCGCCCCGGTCGAACGCAAGGTGCGGATCGAGGTCGGCTACGGTCTTGAGCCCATCCTGACGGACGCCCTGTCGACCCAGATCATTCAGACCCGCATCCTGCCGTCGTTCCGCACCGGCGCCTTCGAGGTCGGCATCACCGCCGGCGTCGACGCCATCGACGAGCAGCTACGGCTCGACCCGGCCGAGGCCCAGGCCCGCGCGGCGGCGGTTCCCGTCGCCAAGCCGGAGGCTCCGATCTTCCCCGGCATCGTCGTTGGGCTGGTGTTCCTGTTCCTGTTCCTGGGCCTGATCGGCGGGGCCGCAGGCCGTGGCCGACGCGGGCGCGGCGACATGGCGGGCGTCCTGCTGTGGGTCGCCAGCGAGGCTCTGCG